>Ga0126339_10002303_pt1 | contig 13619 bp, 8 predicted proteins | sample OrbTmetagenome_2_FD_92532 | JGI IMG/M metagenome (GOLD analysis project Ga0126339, IMG submission 92532) | Coral microbial communities from Petempiche,Puerto Morelos, Mexico - Orbicella T R C metagenome | ecosystem: Host-associated > Invertebrates > Cnidaria > Coral | place: Petempiche,Puerto... | reverse complement strand
GAACGTGCTACGTTGTTCAGTAAGAGGGTAAATATGACGTCACTTGGTCTGAACGAATCAACAAAAAACCGGAAGAATTAGCACTTTTTATTCCGTTTACTTAAGAACAACAGTTTCATGTGAGGGTCTCGAAATGTAAAAATCGAAACAGCATCCTTCGTTCGTGATAGCTAATAACAACTCTTACCGGCACTGATTCGCACTGATGCCAACCGTTCGCAAAGATGTTTTCTGTTAATGGCCCCGGGCGAGGTGCCAAGAATTAAACAGAAATGTTTTTCTTGTAATTAACTACAGCTCTTTAGCGTTCTACGAACATCCGATCGTTAAATGACTGCGAATTACCTCCCCAGGGAGCCATTAACATTCACTTAAGGAAAAACAACAGAATAGGTCCGATATATTACCAGAAAATACCGCAAGTACACTTCCACGTGTTTCTACGCTACCGGACTGGACTACTGGACTACTGGACTACCGGACTACAACTGAAAGGGTTGAAAACTGGGACGAAGTTTATTAAAAGCTACTTCTGATGTTCCACATTACTTTGTCTTCAGCTTATTGATGCTTTTTCAAGATTCACGTATGAAACTGTTTTCAAAACTGTCGCGAAAAAGTAATTAGCCAGGTCCTATAACAACAATTGTGAAGATGTTTTATTGAGAAATTTCATTACGATTAAGTATTTGAACTTCCATTTTCTCAAGAAATTTGTATAGGTAATCCGTATGAAAGCGCGAGCAATTAAGGACGTACACTTCTCGTGATATTTTAATGAGGTTCCACAACAGTAACACTTCTGAATGTCAAGATCTTTTCTTATCTGGGAACTTATGCTCCGCCTTAATTTCAAGAGCTTCTACGACTTTTTCGGTGATTCTAACACCTTCTGACTCTGTATACAGTCTAACAAGTAATGTAGATCAAACAGGCATAGCTTCAACGTAAAGGTGAAACTTACGTCAGCAGATGCAGCTGGCTCAGCTTTTCGCTTGTCTGAAAAGGAAAATAGAAAAGACGACCAAGTAGATAAAGACTTTTTACGCGAGCATGTGAACAACATCAAGTGTATTTACTGAAGTCAAAAAACATAAATTACAAGAGGTGCTCTAACCCTTAAAACAACGAGAAAAATCGCTTTATGGTTTTGTTTTCGATTAAGCTAGATCGTTCTTCTGCATCTTACTGTTGTTCTTTTGTTTTCAATTTCACGTAGTTTATTCGTGTTTTCTTGTTAGCTAGTCTATTCTAGGTAACACCTATTGTATAAAACCAGAAGCATATCAGGTGATATGCCTCTGATAAAACTTGTATCTTAACTTGTACATTCAAATTCTCTCTAGTTGTAACTGACAATGGCAGAAGTTACTGTAGAAACATGTACATTTTTTTAGAGTGACATTTTCAAGTTTTGCGGTTGACGGAACACTTCTAAGAAAAAATCATTTATCGATCATTTATCTACGGTCAAGGGGTTGCAGCTGATGTTGTTGTCTAGCTGTTGTTGTGTTTACCTGCCTCTAAATTACTGAATTTCCTGTTGAAAAGCTGTTTAATGGATCCCGGACTGCTGCGATGTACATTTTCTGAATTTCCCGCCGCGACGGTCGAGTTTCTACAAGAATAAAATAATACAAACAGTGAGTAGCGATTCGCACAACTAGTTTTCTCTGTTCTAGGTGATTGATCGTTTATAGAAACACACAAAAAATACACTAAGGAGCCACAAAGAAATAAAGATGATTAAAACGGCAGAACATTCAAACAGATTGTTCTGAGATAAACACGAAATCAGACGTCTCAACAGAAATTCAAGTGTGTAAAATGAGCGTGCAAAATTTCTTTACAAGTAGCGCTTTTAACGTAGGAAATTCATCTAGCAAGCAGTCTTGCAAGGACTCAGAGAGTTTCCAATTCGTATTGTCCAATCAGAAGACAGTACGAACACACGTGACGTTAATTAGCAAACCATCTCATGCAGCGACTTCTCGAAGACGACATTTTCGGAAGTAATTCACGTTTGCCATAACCTGTTTCCGCTGAAACCGGGTACTTTTCCAGCCTACGAATGATGTAACCACCAAAAATCGCTCTCGAAAGCTTTGAGAGGAGGCTGATCAGCACTTTTCTATTCAATTAATTTAATGGGATCAACCATTTCTTCATCCCAGATATGTTTCTGTTCAGCAAACAAACGTCGCTGCAGCGAAAGATAGTTTATGGTGCTAATATTAACCATGCTACGATCCAACTTCACCCTGAGTAGAGGGTAAATACAGCGAAACGCCCGTACAAATAACTCTCTATATCGTTACACTACGAGACCGAATTAACTGATTATCTACAGTCTTGAATGCACGAAAGCGCCAAAACGAATAGATCTATTAAGGTTGCTTTCCACATGACCGCGGCCATCGCTGAAGAAAAGGTTCAGCAAACGTTGTAATCATATGGAAACATAACAGCTTTTCAGCCATCAGAGTTCGTTGTGTCAGACTTCACTTCTTTCTCTACGGTCTTAGCGATCTTTGTGGAAACCTCTAGATGGAAATCAGCCTTAAGACATTTTATTGGGGAGTATTGCTGTATAGTTTTACCCATTACATGCATTTTGACTCAAACTATACTCGCGAAATACTGCGATACTCGCAAGAGATATTCAGCAAAGCTGGGCACTGGCATGGCTTAAAAGATCTAACCTGGAAATATTGCTTACGTTTCACGTGAATCGTCTTGGATCCCAAGAAGAGATCTGAGGTCTGAGATGTTCATTTGTGCTGTAATTTGTCCTGTGCGATCTCCGACCTTGAGAGAAGAATCAAATAAGAATATCAGACCTAAACTGATGAATCCGTTTCAATGGACCAGACTTATATAACGCCATCGACTGACAAACACTCTTCACTCGACTCTGAAGATGACTTCCGCTCAGGTTGTCGATGTGGAAACGTCAGTCAATTTAAAGAATGGCCCCAAGGGAAACAGTGCGTGAGTTTTGTTTCCCCGAGACCCCTTCGAGGTCGAGGAAAAACAACACAGACAAACAGGCCTCATGAATTTAAACTGGTTTCTCAACAAACAAGCTCGACAGAAACCTTCCTGAAGTGTTTCATGAGAAAAACACAGTCAAGCAATTCAGAGCATAAGTTACGACAAGAAATTCTCTAACATCAAAATGCTTAGGTTAAATTGACTAAAACCACACTGTTTGCAAGTGGAAACTTATATATTTTGTTCAGGTGCACCACCTAATGCCTTGCAGACAGATACCGCGGACGAGAAGACGTAAACCGACGTTGCTTTCTTTGAAAATCAAATTTGCAATTTACTTCAACCAGGAAACTAAAAAATCGCCTGCGTTCAGATGACAGATGACTGGAACTGAAGCAGACGGTAAATAACTGGAAGGCATTGGGAAGTGACGATCTCTAGCGGAAGCTAGGATGAAAACAGTCTATAAACTTTGGGCGCTTTCCATTCAACCAAAAATTCTGAAACATTCGCCAAAACGCCGGAAAATGGTCCGGGCGGGAGGTACTTTCTTATATGCGCTTAATCCACCGTAGGAAAAAAGATGGCGGCTGTACATTTTACCACAATCCCTTGCAAACCTAACACAGCCTATAAGGAACTAAGAAAAGAAAGCCAAATGTTTATAATAGTTGTCCCTGTACAAAGGACATTGAGTAGCCTGGGTTTGAAGATTTTATAAAGTTTCTGTACGTTTTTATAAACGTTTTTAAAGTTGTCATGCGCTAAGAACTGTGGGTAAATGTACCAGCCGCCATCTTTTTTCCTACGGCGGATTGCATGTAGGTACACACAGAACCAAAGGATGTGCTTTTTGAGCCGTTTTGGTCTGAATTAGGGTTTTAATTTCGGTTCGGGTCTGAAATAGGGTAAGGGTTTTAAGAAGATCATGATAGCCTACAATCCACACCCAATTATTCTAGGGGTGCCTCCCAACCCCTGGGAAAATGGTACAACAATTTTCAGGGACATTTTTCGGAAGAGCCGAAAACTGCAGATTGGGGAAATGAGAACCATTTAACCGAAAATTCCTGAAATTTCTAGAAGATAATCCAATGGAATGGAAATTCCCATTGAGGAATTTTCGAACATTTGGGTATAACTCGCCACGTTGTCCTCTTTCCGGACCGGAAAATGCTGCCCCATTCGCAACTGTAAATTTTAAACTGGAATTTTTGAACGAATGGAAAGCGACAAAACCAACAAATCACACGACGCGAGTGTCGCATTTTCAAGTCTGGTTTGAACTTGTACTAAATTTGGCCGTGTTTCTGCAAAATGAAGCGGAATCTTTAAAAAAATGGCTTTGTTATAAGATTCACATGGCAGTATAACAGTTGTGAATGAATTCACGAAAGTTTTTATTTTTATAAATAAGGAAATATCACTTATTGCCATTTTGAAACTACAGGCTTAAAACTTATTTTTCTTTCGGTTTATGTTTGTCTTCACAGAATGATAGCTAAACAGCTGTCAATCACCTCCAGTATGATCAACAAACGTGGATGATTTAAACATAACTAACAACTGTAACAAGTATGGGTTATTGACCAAGTGTGAGGTCAAGATGACTGGATTTTGGCCAAGTTCTTTTTTTGCGTGTTTATGGACCGAGACGGAGTCGAGGTCCATAAACTCGCAAAAAGAGATCGAGGCCAATATCCAGCCATCTTGACCAAACAAGTTTGGTCAATAAAGGATTTATCATATGGCTTTCGGGGAAATTTTTCTTGCGGGACACGGCGGGAAGTCCCGAGCGGGCAAGATAGCTCCATCTTGCCCGCTCGAGTAGCCAATCACAGCGCAGGATTTGATTCATCTTGCCCGCTCACGGTGCTAGCCATATAATAAATAACAGTTATCGTCCAGCCAGGTTGTTCAAAGCCCGATTTAACTAACCCAGGATTAGCGAAAATTGTGATTTCATTTTTGTAACTTTTCGGCGAAGTTTTCCGTTTATATTATTTTTCCTTCTGTTTAGAGTCAACCGGTTTTCGAACAGCCCTGCCAAGCTCACAGTCTTTTGAACTAGCCAAGACCTAAGTTCTTCGCGTGAACACCAACTTGATGATAACGAAATCTCAATCATGCATAACGAACACAATTTTAGTTTCAAAAAATTTATCATAAATTTTCTCGGATTCATTGAGATATAATCAAGTAGTAAACAGTCTACTTGTAAGCAAAGCGTCTCCATCAACGAAATGTTAAAGGGAAAAACGATTCTCAGATTTAGGGTATGCGTCAGCCAGATGATTGACTTTATTGTAATTTACCAGAAGATGAATTTAGAATTTTTGCCAAATTCACCCAAAACGTTTTTAATTGTTGTACCCGGTGCGTATTTTACGAAAACACAATTTCGTTTCTCAGTTACACGAAAACACAAGATTTAACATCTGGTAAACTCCAAAAAATTGGACAAGGCTATCGACCAAAGAAATTGAAATGGACATTTCCTGACCTGGGTGCCCTTAAAAAAAACACTTTTATTTCGCGTTTTGACACGTGTTAAAACAATAGAACGCTCTAAATATTTATTCGCGAGGTTTTTGCTCACAAGAAAACAAGAGTCAGTAAAAACTCTGAATTATAAGGCTAAAACATCGTTTCCATCTGCGCAGATGGGCTTTAAATGTCTGTAGGTTATAATATTGTGTATCTATGCGTTACCTCTTTTGAAATCTCCAAGTGTTTCTGAGCAAAGTCCAGTGCTGTTTCGTGGTTACCTAAAGCCGTATGTGCATTACCCAAACTCCAACATGCCCGGCCTTCACCGACCCTGCAAGAAATGGAGGCAGAACTGATTTGAACAAGACCAGCGTACATGTAAGGCTTTACGTGATCAAAAGATTTGTTCAGAATACAGTACGAGGCAAAGCTCCCGTAATTACACTCTTGAAATGTTTGATCGAAAATGTACACATGAAGTGATAAGTATGGCTTTTGTGTGATTGAGTACAAAGTGTTAACGACTTTCTCGGCTTTAAAGAGTCAATTGTTCGGTTTTTGTATAGTCAAAGAGAGTATAATTTATTGTAAAACAAGTACAGGTAGCTAGGAAGTTTGAGTCTTCTAACGCATTGGAAAGCAAAAACAAAAGGAAAGAGACAAATTAAAAGAACAGATATCCCCAACTGGGCTTCTTCAATAGCTTCAGAATTGTTTCGAGAGGATACTTGGCTTCGGGAAAAGAAAAACAAAATGGCGGGATAATTGCTTGAATTCATAACAGACACAAAAGAGGGTCGTGTATTTGCCAGCACTTAGGATAGCCAGTCAACAAAGAGTTTGGTTAGCAACAGTTCCGGGAACGCAATAGAAGAATACTAGAGTTCGTTAGGATATTTTTGCCATTTTGTTGCAAAAAACCACTTGTCACAGAATTGTCAGACAAAGATTCTGTTTGATGCGTGCCAGGCTTCTTTGTAGATGACTTTTAAATTGTCTGTGAGATCATTTAATCCGAGTTGACGAAAAATATTAAGACAAACGTTTTGGGTAATTTTTGTTTACGCCACAAAAATATCTTAATATTAGCACAGACCTGACGCAACTTACGTTAAGCCTGGCAAATATTTTATATATAAAAAGAGATCAATTGATATCGACAAGGAAAAGTTTCAATATTTGTTTCTAAATCGGGTGTATATTCCGAACCTGCCTTCGAGACGAAAAAAATGACGTAAATGACGGTTGTATATAGCTCACCTGTCTCCCAATTCTTGAGCAATCTCCAAGTGTCTGGAGTGAAACTCTACGGCCTCTCGATAATCTCTCAGCAAAGTGTAAGTGTTTCCTAAACTGTAACAAGCCTACATATTTGGACGCAAGATAAGAGAGGTTAGAACTTAAAATGCCCTTATCTGAGCAATTAAATGCAATAAATAGTTAATTTTGATAAAGGTATGCTTTTTAGATGTGCTGTTCTGAACAACTGATCCAATCCCACAGTTTCTGAAAATTCATGAACTGTGACTGATTATGATTATTAATAATTAATGATAATATATGATAATGATGTATGATAATGTATGTTAATACATACCTGTGCTTCAATAGCTCTGTCTCCCAGTTCACGGGATATTGCCAGTGTTCTCCTGCAAACAAAGGGGACATTTGCCATGACTAACATGTAAGGTTGTATATTTTCTTTAATGCAACTAAAATGTGAGACACACAGTGCCCTAATTATTTGTACACTCCAGTTAAAGCTCTTGCAGGGGAATGCGGGGGAATGTTGTTTCATCAGGAGGGGAGGCTGGGTGGATGAAAAGGGGAGCTAAATCTAGGCCTAGGTAATTTGATTCTTTGATTAGGTAGGCATTGATTTTATTTGTATTGGATCTTTCATATGTTTCTTCGCTATCAGTTTAACAGTTGGAATAATGCCTAATTGGCTTTACAAACTTAATAAACATGATGACGAAGATGGTAGTCCACACAGACTTCAAACTTGAAATGTATCCAAGAAATAACACAGAGCAAGATGCATAACATGATCACACAACACAAAGGTTGATCAAGAAGGCATGTTCACCCAATATTTTTGCTGTGTTTTAAATTAGCTTTTTCAAAGTTCAAACAAACCAAAAGTTCTACTTACTTGTAATATTCAGCAGCAACCTCAAACTCGCCAAGAAAAACATGTGCATTTCCTAGGTTACTGCAGGCTCGTCTCTCTGCTGGTTTGTCATTGAATTCCTCTGCAATGGCTAACCTCTGGATATCAAATGAATTTTAAAAAATAATCAGAATGGTCAGGGAGTTGTGGCATGAAATCTGGCAAATTATGTTTTACTCGCTACAGGTACCAGGTGCTGGTGATAACTTCTGAGTTCAGGCAGAGCACAAAATCATTTACTACAGCCTATGACTCCTTGACGCCACTTTGATTGAGCTGGTAACAATGATTTACGAGAGTAAAATCTCCAACTAATATGTATGTGTAAATGTAATGGTAAATTTATTCATAGTGTCAGTTGCAAAGGGATCTCATCTAGTCAATCATGGTGAATGAAAAATTAATGCAGTTAGTTGGTTAGGAATCAAAGGAAAAAAAAGGATAAGACATCTAATGTTGGAAAAAATGTACGACAGTGTTTGATTGGATCAAATTTAGCCCAGTCAGTGCAGAACCAATTAACCTGTGAACTGGCTCTGCAGTCGAGGAAGGGGCAAAGAGGAAGCAGCAACTTCTCTTCATTCTCAGCCAGTTCCTTCTCTGCCCTTCCAGCCAGATTCTGTTCACAGGCTAAGAACCAATGAAAACATTTGTCAATCACTCTACATGTTGTCAAAAACTATTCTTACTGTGGTAAATCCATTTTCCACTAACACTACATGTAGATCGGCCTTCCTTAAATTAACTTACATGTAATTTTCACTGACATAATTAAAAGGAGGTAAAGATAGATTCTTTATTCTGCAAGGTCTATAAATAATCACTAAATAGTGACAAATAAACACCTCTTCATGGAACATGATTGCCAGTTCAAAGTTTCCTAACAGATAATGAGTGTTGCCCAGATTGCCACAGGCTCTGCCTTGAGCACCTCTGTCACCAAGCTCTTTGACAATGGCAAGGTTGGCCCTGAAAACAAAACAAAAAATGCTTAAGAGGGGTAGTATTGTAGAGTCTAGGACTTAAAATACAAACTTCCCAGGTTCTTATCCAAACTTTAGACCAATTCAGCCAGAGCTAAAACACAATGGTTTTGAACTAAGCTGAACTGAATTTCTTGATGATGCTTATAATACTGTATAACTTACATGTATTACAATTTTGTAACTCCACTGTGGTCCAATCCTTTGGAAAAGGTTGGATGCATTACACCAGCCCATGGAAGCTACTCATTTTAGTGACTGTGCAAATACTTCCACTGTTTGCTTTAAAATGTAAACTATCCCAGGGTGTTAATTGTATGTTTTGAAGAGGCTGGGTACATGTACACAACCGCCATGATGACAAGATGGCCCCCTTGGGTGTCAAACTTTTCAAGGTGATTTTTGAACTGCCAGTCAAAGTAATATTCCTGCAGCAGTTATTGCCCACAATAGCCCTACATCATAAGAAAATAAGGGATGAGCTGGAGAACTATTAAGTCTCTTAAGTTGCAATTAGACTTCAGGACCCAGTTGTTCAAAAGACGGATAACGCTATCCAGTGGATAAATGTTGACAAAACAAACCACACTATCCACTGAATAGTGATTTATCCAGTGGATAACCTTATCCACCTTTCGAACAACCCGGGTCTGATCCATACTACCAGTTAGAGCTTATGCCACATTCTATACTAGGAAGCAGCCAAACAGAGCAATGTTCCCTCTCTCCTCAGATGGGATGCTAGTCAATAACAGGCTAGCTCGTAGCATTCAAAGATTCAAAGCCAACAGATCACTGGTACCCATCTCCTGGCTCTTAATGCTCACTGTAGTATTTTTACTTGGCAGCCAGCACTTGCAACTGACTTACTTAATCTGGAATTCAATGCATTAGCAGTTACATTTAGGTTATCTTATCTCCCCCCTCATGCTTAAAAATAAGTGAACATTAAATTGTTACTTACTCGTAGAATTCAATAGCTCTTTCAAGTGCAGAACGAACTTCTTCAGGAAACTCTCCAGGGTCCTGATGGAAATTTCTTCCAAAGTGTTTACCTTTTGCATGATACACATTGCCAAGATTATACAAAGCTCTGGCTTCACCAATCTGAAAAGACAACAGTATTATTTTTGATCAATCTAAAAGGGATTAGGCGGGGACTTTATTTCCTCCAGTGTGGTCCAATTATCACTTTGCCTGAGTGACTACCATCTTTGAGACATTCAGCAATTTTGATTCTTACCTTGTCCCTGTCTTCATCATGAGACATGTGTGTCAAAATAAGCTAACACCTACTGTATTTTGCTGGCTCTTGCAAGAAGGAATTCTCAGACTTCTTGGGGATCAGGAAGAACACCCCACCCAAGAGAGCAGCATGAACTGAACCTAATTCTCCACCATGGGATCACTTTAATTTTAAATTTTCTGGAACCTGAGTGGTCGTGCAATAGGCTGGCTTGGTGACCTCATGGTTAGTACGCTTGTTCCCGGATTGAGCAGTCTGGGTTCGAGCCCTGGCTGGGGACACTGTGTTCTGTTCTTGGGCAAGACACTTAACTCTCACAGTGCCTCTCTCCCCCCAGGAGTATAAATGGGTAATAGCGAATTGTTGGGGAAACCTAACAAATTGTGGGAGAGTGACCTGCGATGGACTCTTATCCCGTCTAGGGGGAGTAGAAATACTCCTAGCCACTTCATGCTACAGAAACTGGGATAAGCTCTGGCAGCTATGGGCCAATCGGCTCCAAGGCTTCTCTACAGACTTCATGGACTGCTGGTTTCTGCAGAATCAAGCAACTTAAAACAAGTATAATAAGTCACTTCTCCTTGCTAGGATGCTAGTCCATAATTAGTACAGGACACCCCCAGTATTTTACTCAGATTGCACCAGAAATTCACAAGGTTTTCTATGTCAGAGTGATTTAATAATTAAAAGAGGTTAGATTGCGGTAAATTAAATTACTCGGTTCTCAGTGCTTCTTTACAGATCACCGCCCCCCGCTTTTAATATACTCCTGAATAGAGAAAGGCTCTATGACAGTAAATTGCCTTGCACTAAATACCCAAAGAACATAAACACAAGGAGGCTGATGAGGCTTGAAATAAGCAGATCTATGGATCTGAAACTTAAAGTGAACAAGATGGCCCCTGTAACATAACAATCACAGGCAGACAAATTTTGCGAACTTAAAACTAAATATTCATTTCATGCTTCCTGACCAATTATTATAAATCCGTATATAATTTAGAAACAATCCAAGGTAATGCCCCAATCACATCTTCCCAAAAAATCTTTAATTTTCACTAATCTTCTGTAATCAGTTTCATCACGTTGATATCTTATAAAAGCTCTGAAGAGGTGAAAAAATCATTTTCTCAAACAACTGCTATTTGCATATTTACAAGAAAATATTATTCCACACTTGCAGCACTTTGTAAATGCTTTCAAATGAAAACAGTCACTTCAGTGACAGCTTGAATTGCTTTCATAATGTTATCTGTCTCTGTGTATCAACAAAAGGTTGTTTTTTAGAACTTTTGCTTGACAAGAAAGATCTGTGAAGCCACAATATGTACACTTGTAAATATTAACTTAAAAGTGGGGGGTGGCGATTCGTAAAGAAGCACTGAGGAGCGAGTAATTTAATTTACTGCAATCTAACATCTTTGGCAATTACCTTAAGTAAACAAGTTATTTATCGAAAAGGAAGTGTGCTACCCGACTTACGGAAATTTTAAACAATGTTTTCTTTCATTCGAAACTATGAAGATAAATTGCATGTCATTGCGGGAAAGCAAAAGATTACAAATATAAAGAGGAAGGAATCTACGTACTCTGGGTATTTCAATATTTATTTTGCAATATCAAAGCTTAGCGGAACCAGCGCAAATTTGCATACTTTGGTTACCAGACATCATCAGCATAAAGTTTCATGAGGCTTAATTTACACGTACCCCGAACCCACATCAAAGCGTTCCGCAATGTCCGAAGAAAATACGCTATTTTGCTAAATGACTGAGATTTGAGGGCATAATTCCGCATCACACGATGTTCGATTTAATTGGCGAAATAGATATAAGCTTAAATCAAGCAGACGATATGTACACCAATCAGACTTGTACCATTCGAAAAGATCGCAGCAAGAAATTATTACATACCTATTCAGGAAGTGAAACGATTAAACCTTAGCGAGTTTATAAGCTTATGTTTATTTCGAGACTAAACCGCGCTATCCTCATTGCGTCGTGCGAACTGGTACTAAAAATAATAACACTTTCGATGACATATTTAGGATTTCGTGAGCACGATATTTACTACTACGTAAGCTTATAACAAGTATTTGCTTCAATGCGGTATGAAACACGACGATCGTTTGATCATGATCGCTATTCGCTTTAAACAATACTTTTCAAAACAATCAAATCTACTCTGAAATAATGGTTGATTCGAATGCAGTGCAACAATTCGAATGGCTAATAAAAGATTCATCGCAAAGTTAAGAATGCACATGCCTCCGTATTTTGCCTAATAAAAATCTTCAATATAACAATATAAAACTAATCTTTCCAGAACGGATAATTTTAAGTTGATATTTAACGAGAATTTGAAAGGGTCGACCTTCGTTTTGGAAAAAAGTCGCTACGTGCTTGCAGTATATCAATAGAATCTTTGCTGAAGAAAACAATGAAGGTTGTAATAGCACACATTTTGCAAACTACAGAAAGCCAATGTTTATTTTGACTGAGAAGAAAACCACACAAAAAAAACCGCTTTCCGATGAATTTAACAGAGTAAACAAGAACACGTACGTTATATGAATCGCGCACCACAAAAAGACCGTGTTACAAGGAAAGAAATGCAAGAATGAACCAGAAAATTAGCCAAATCATTGTGACTGTACGAATGCTCATTGTTGGGGTAGCTCAAATTATGTCGCCACCTTTGAACTCGTTAACTGTTGTCGTATAGTAAAAAGAAATTTGATCGTGCTATATTAATTAAACTTGCTCTTTGCACCGAATAACGGGAATCATTTGCACACCAAGCTAACAGATTTCCCACAAATCATTTTAGCTGTAGCTTACCTTATCACCAAGTTCCCGTGAAATATCAAGATGCCTCGTGCAACAAACTATGGCTTCGTCGAATTTTCCCAAAACCTTCAAAGTGTTCCCAAGGTTTCCGCTGGCTTTAGCTTCTCCGACTTTGTCTCCAAGAGTCCTAGCTAGGGTCAAATCATGACGGTGGAATTCCAGGGCTTTTTCGTATTCCTGAAGGTAGAAGTAAGCGTTTCCTAATTGGCTATACACAGCACTTAGAGTCTTCAAATCCTCTGTACCGACTTGGACGGCGGCTTCAAAGAAGCTGACACCCGCGCGGCAATCGCCGGCTTTGCAGAGTCTCTCTCCTTCCAGTGCTAGTTCCATACAAGATGCTTGCACGGCCATTTTGCTTGATGCGATTAAAGTGAAGATTCCTAACGGATGGACCGGTTGTCAAGAACGCGTAACGATTTGTGCGAGGAAATTATCGACAGCGAGATGTGAAGTTCATCAGAGGACAATGGTAAATAAATCACTAACTAAGCCGTCACAGACGGATTTGACCGGAAGAATGCTCTGAAATTCTGCATCGGTAAACACAAAAAACAGACAAGTTTAGCTACTTGCCACGCATGAAATATTCTCTATGTGTGTAGAACTTCTTGTTCAAATTGTTCGTTCTTGACGGGTTGCTCGTCCCAGGTTGCTCGCGATGTTCCTTCACGGTATCGAACGCCAATCAGATCGCTTCCGGTTGGACCCATCGAGTTTTTTTTTTCCTTGATAATCCAATATAAATGAAGCAATAAATTTAAAACTAGGGTATCTAAAAGATAATAATGCTGCGGCACATTCTATTGATAGTGACATATTTTACGCAGTGATTCATCTACAACTTCATGCATGATGACACATGGATGGCGAGGTGTGACAAG
>Ga0126339_10002302_pt1 | contig 13620 bp, 5 predicted proteins | sample OrbTmetagenome_2_FD_92532 | JGI IMG/M metagenome (GOLD analysis project Ga0126339, IMG submission 92532) | Coral microbial communities from Petempiche,Puerto Morelos, Mexico - Orbicella T R C metagenome | ecosystem: Host-associated > Invertebrates > Cnidaria > Coral | place: Petempiche,Puerto... | reverse complement strand
GTGTTCTTTGATCTAACTGAACCGGCCTCTAAGAAAGCAAACCCTGCCTGCATAACTGTAAGAAAAAGATGCTGCCCAAGTCATTATTGGAAATTAAGTTAGACAACGTTCAAACACAATTGAAGATCATTACAGGTGACACCAAAGTGAAAGCTTTAGCTAGTTCTATGACAATTTTATGACACTGTGAGTGACTGTATGTGCTTTGTATGTTTAGGCCAGGGATTACCTTATGGGATAAACGGGATTTTCGAGTTAAATTTTAAGTAAGAAATCAAAAGATTTATTGTTGTTTCCTTCGCCGTGTTAGAGAAAAACCAAACGAAAAAAATGAAAAGATGAGACACGAAGTGGTGAGAAAGTCTGAGAACAAAACATTAGCCTTATAGCCCATCTCGTTACATTACTTATTAATTTTATTTATTTACCTAACTGTGAAAAATATAATATATGGTGGTCTGACTTCTGCACGAATGAGTTGTGACAAAATCCTCAAAGCGCTTTTGAGTTATTGGGTTATTATAATTTATGAAAACAGTCTAACTTTCAATAAGTTAAAGTTATAATAACATCCTATACCTTTTTGTTCTAAAAGAGATTTTAGTATGGAGATGTAGATGTTTGCGACTTCAAAATTTTTAAATATGAAAAGCTGCGTCATGAAAAGCCGAAGCAAAATCAAAGTGCTTCAGTTACATTTAATATCGATATTTTTTTTTCAGAAGCCTTCTCTTAATCAATTCGATCAGACTTGCTTCGAACTAATTTTTCACGAGTATTTTTCAGTTCCTTTTACTGCGAAGAACTCGCTAACGTGCGGTTGAGAATTCCTCTGCAATAGAGCGCCAGGCTGTTGACATCTTTAATTTGCTAACGGGAGTTTGAGCGTGATGCTCAACGAGTTTCCCGTGAAAATCTGAAAGGTCTCTAAAGAGTCTCTTGGCCGAGACGAAACGCCGCATCAGACTTGCCACGTACTATTTTTTCACAGGGATTCGTCATTTCCTTTTATTGAAATTACACTCGTTGTTAGAAATAGATTGAAGTTTGGTATAATGTTTAGGGTAATCGATATTTCCATGGAAACGATGAAAAAGATAACAATCGGGAAAACTATACAACCAACCAACAAGGCTACCAATCTACCAAACAAAGAAACAGCTAACCAAACGAACTGCCAACCTATCAACCAACTGACAAACCGCCAAATCAACAAACCAAACAAACAACCAACCAACCAACCAATAAACCTACCAACCAATCAAAATTTCAAGTGACTCGTGGGATATTCCTCGGTATACCACTCGAAAGCGTTATACATGCATAACTAGCTAGTGGATATCTTTTCAATTGGGAAAATGTTTCACTGGGAAAAGATATCTAGAGGACTAAAAACCACCTAAATTGCCATAAATCGGCCTGGAGTCCCCACGGGAACTAAGGAAAAATACGACCACACACGCCTGAAGCAATGTAGATCTATCTTTATTCGTACTCCTTCGTTTTTTTTTAGGTTACGAATATAGCCCTTTTTCACATACAAATCTTTATGTTTCGACTGTAAAACCGGAGTATTGCTCAGGGATTGGCAACGGCAAGGAGAACGTCGCCAAACAAAACGTTTAACAAGCAGCACAACGGCTTAATGAGGCGGGCTACAGTTTCCAGCACTTTTCCTAACAGCTATACCTCGAAGGATTAATACATATACAACCACTGTTTAACAAGCGATGCCATAATAATGGTATCATAAAAATTCCCAATCATTGGTAAACAAGTTGCGGTAATCCTTTTTATATAAATGGTTACCATAGCAACAATAGGAGCTGCTAAAAACATCAAGGTGGCTCTGAACCCCTTTCACAGAAGAGGTTTGTATAAACTTTGCAAAATGTTGCATCTTATCATGCTGATTACAATCGGTAATAAGAAATAGGGGTCACCGAGCTCGTTTTTAAGATAAAAACGCTTAATGCTAAAATTGAGGGTGTTTTTACCAGGTCATATTGTTGCCATGGTAACCTGTTGTGCCACAAAATTGACAGCAACAAGTTTACCAGTGATTGGGCAATTTTTTGATACATGATTTTGGCATCAACCGATATGTCGAATTATATTCTCAGTTAAAAATACGAAGTAGTATTTATATGAATAAACATAAGCCTACCTTGTTTCAGGTGTGTGTTTCCATGGTTCCCGTAAGGTCTCTCGGACGATTTATGGCAATTTAGGTGTATTTTTAGCTTCACTACTTTGTCCTATGCATATCTTTTCCCAATGATAAATTTTCTCAATGGAAAAGATGTAGAGAGATACTTTTTCGTATTTTTAGGTTAAGAGTGTAACCGTTTTTCTCGTACAAATCCTTATTCTTCAATTGTTGCGTAACCAGAGTAGTACTCAGTACTGCATATACACGGACGCGCATTTGCGGACTTCAAATAACGTATGCAACATCAACCGGGTGCTTGTATGGTACGGCCAGCCAAACATCAAACGACTGACAACGAATCATGCAAAGTGTAATGGCCTGCGAGGCGGCTGAGCCTCCCCTTTGAACACTTGCCACGCAGGCTACGTGTAATAGCCACGATGATTTTTAATGACATTTTCACACTAGATGGAGAGTGGAAAAGGGTTGATGTGTGAGATTGATGAGGACAGAAAGTAATGTGTAACCCGTAAAAAGCAACCCAAAGACATTTTGTTAAAATGCGTGAAACTGATCACCACCCTTCAGATGGAACTGATTGTACCTCTGTTCCGAGTTTGTTAATAGAATCTAAGACAAAGAAAAATACAATTAAGCGATCAACATTGCCTCAATTTCATATTTTAAAAACCACAACATATACATAAGAGCATAAACAGTATGATACTATATTTTTCCATTTGTCGGCGACTTTACACTTGAACGATATCCCTTGGTAGACCTTAGTAGGCCGGTTCTTGAGCACGGAATAAACAACAAAACGTCAAGGTAAGTAATATTCTAATTAATGAATTATGGAACCAGTGATGTTTTGCTTTCGATCACCTACTGAAATCATTGTACCCACCACAAAAAGGATATTTATTTCAATAAGGATATGTATTTTAAAAAGAGGACACCACTATTTTGTGGAAAGTTGCCGGAGAATGGCGTCCCCCTGTATGCCACGAAATCTTATCAAAGTTTATGTGGTAGAAAAAAAAAAGTAAAAAGGGGCGAGTCGATAAGTAATACAACAACAATAATAAATTAGCTAATCGGCCAAAAAAGCCTCGGAATTCGGGCTTTTTGCGCGCAGTCACCCATTGTTTGCTCACAAGAAACATATTTTCTTCAGTAGCATGTATTTTTTAATTAAAGTAGATCATTGAGCTGTGTTACATGCATTTTCGTTAAAATCGATCCAACAAAATGAAATAAACAAAACAACAACAGCAGAAAAACACGGAACATTTTTTTTTTGCTTTCGAAAGCATCAAAGGCAACAGTTATTTGAATACTTTAAGTCACATCCTTTTGTATTTGTAACGCATCGAAACGTAACTTTGTACTGAGTTGTCAAATTTAAGACGAAATTTTGCTTTCGTGACTTGAAACCTTCATAGAGCGGAATTTTAGCTTGAAGTGAATTTTTTCATTTTATGTTTGTTGTCGGAGTAACACCTCATTTCTTGTCAGAAATAGTCCATCCGACCATTCTAGTTGAGAAACTTGCTATTCGTAACTTATGCGAAACATGGTTAGTTTTTACAGTCAAGCTCGAATTGATTGCTTTAACACTGCTCGCTTCCTGTTGTCGTTGAATTTAAAAAAAGTAACATTTCCATCTGAAATAATTATTCTATTATTAGTACTCAGGACTGATGAGTTCAAAAACATGGGAAAAAAAAACGGTAGACTTTGCTGGAATGATACGGAATGTAATAAACAGAAGCTAAGGGAAATGAAAGAAATTCAGAAGCAATGAACGTTGCAATGCGCTGTCTTCGCAACGATATTTCTGGTGAACCCTGAAAACAGTGCCAGATTCAGGCCCAACTCCGATCCAGTTCTCGAAGTCAAGTCTCTACAATGAAACCAATGTAGAGATTCTTGATAGCAATGATGTAGAAAGAAGCAGATATTGACTGACAATGTTTTTTTTCTTCTTCTTCTTCTTTTTTTTTTTTTTTTCTATGGGAGATGAAGAAGTAAGTATCCTTTAAATTCAGTGAGTCGTCATACGTGCATAGAGCTTTTGGCTGCAAATCGTAGACCCTTTCTTACGTAACCAGTGTAGGGGAAGCCAACTGACCAAGGCGGAGGCTGTAAGACCTAACGTATTGGAAATCGATCTATTTTCGGTTCTGTCCTCGTGTATGGGTACAAATGGTGATAAATATTGTGCTTTTCTTTATTTAGCAGTTTTTTTCTTAGTTGTAGCGAGCTCAAGGGTCGGATATGTGGTCTTTCATGATCCACAACCGTCCGTGCAGCCTGTCTATCTTGGCTTGCTATGAAAGAAGGAAATTTAATCAAAGCATAAAGGAGAAAATTCTAAGGTGTTGCAATCAAAATCTTGTCAAGTTAGTTTTATTTCGTCAGCATTGTGATTGTTGATAAGGGGCCGGCATCACTATTCCGGTCCTTTGTTTGTTCGTAACTGATGTCCTGTATTTTAATCTCTTCGGTCCTTTAATTTCCTTGCTGAGTTAAGAACGAAAGTCTTGTTAGGGTACACTCTGGTGTATGTCCCTAGCAATTACATTCTTTGGGATCTTTCAACTGTGACTTGCTGGCACAAACAGCTTGTGTGGTTCAGAAATGAAAACAAGTTGTTGCGCGTAGCTATTTAAATTGAATTGAACTGCTTTCGTTTAAGTTAACAAAAAGTGCTTAATGATACTTTAGAGACGTTTCGGGGAAAAACCCCTTTATCAGTCACAAATGAAGCGTTAAACAAGCGTAACTTTTAGAAAAGTTTCGGGAAAAACCCCTTTATCAGTCGCAAATGAAGCGTTAAACGAATAATCGTCTGGTTCTCCTGTTCTTGAGAAAACAATGCTAAATTGCGGATATTTTTTGCTGAGTTGTCACGCCGTTTGGATAAGATCTTAGAATTAATATAATTTTTGGCGCTAATTAAGGCGCTATTGACGCACATTTTGAACATATCAATCAATCAATCAATCAATCAATCAACTTTATTTAGAGAGGGTGACATATGACAGTATAAACTGATAAACTAGTGGCCCTCTTTGCTAAAAATCTACATATATGTTATGAAAATATATTATAAATTTAAGAAACTTTAAATTGTTACAAATCCTTAATGTACGAGAAACATTTTCGCTCTTTGACTAAAAATTTAGTCGGTTTACTTTTTCTCTTCATGATACTGTGCGGATATATCGTCAAATTAGCTAGAATGTACATGAAAACTGAAGCCTTGTAGAGGAAGGAAAAAATTCGATATACTTTTCTTCCCGTCGATATTTAATACAATGTAGCGTGATTGCATAATCAACAAATGATTGCTAAAGGAATTTTCAAGTTACCACATTATCTTTCAATGGCATCTCCCGCTTTGATTGCTTCACCGGCTCACAGAAATTCCATGCATAGGTTAAGATGTACTAATACATTAGTAAAACATTCTAGTAAACATTCACTCGGACAGCAGTTCTGATTAAATGATAAAGCACATGTTCCTCACGTAAGTCTGGTTTTGTTACTTATACTATCTAATGTTAGAAATAACTTTGTTGTCGTTTTACCGGAAAGTGATTAGACAGTTAACGAAGTCAAATGTATCTTCAATGAAAACTGATACTCACAGAAAATACAACAGCCCAAGACCAATAAGAACATCTGATCAAGGCTACCTCTCAACTTTTTCACCGTTTCCTCAAGTGAGGTAAACTCTGCTGCAGTAATCTCGGTCATTTTGACTTCTCGACGCGTCGTTGCTAATGATACTGGCTGATTTGTTCAGCACAACTGAAGAAAGCAGTGAGGTTGTCCCAGTTCACAGTCTGTAACCAGTTGCAACGTCGCATTTAATTAAGCTATCAGTAGTACATGAGCACTCTTTATGAAAATGGAATTGATAATCCACGTGATATACCGGTGTTTTCCTCGACACGCCAGAATACCCATACGTGTATATTCAACTTTGCATATAGACTTTGACACCCTAAACGAATTCCACATTACAAAAGGAGAAGTAGACGAACTTTTTCCCATTGGTGGTTATTATCAGTTTTGCCCTTTCAAGAGCGCATTTTCATTTCATTTCATCGAGCTGACCCGCGATTTTCACGCGCCTTTCGAAAATCTCTTAATCTCTTAATCGCCGGTTTTTGACCCTTTGTACATGTGTAAATGATTTTTTGCGTTTTCTTGTTTCCCCAGGCAGGTAAATATGGGGGCCAACTGGAAAACTGAATGGTTTACTTGACCCCCATACTCTAACTTTTAAATGATATTTATTAGCCGAAAAGGTATACTGTAAACATAAAGAGCTGTAATTTTATCTATAAATGTAAATTGCAATGAAATAAATTGTTATGTTATGTCATGTTATGTTATGTTCAGTGTTGTGTTAATAACTCGCTACTTGCAATTTTAAAATAACAATGGAGACTGACGTTTCCGAACGCGATTTCCATACGAGATTAATTTTGGTCGCGCGCAATGACTCCAAAACGGCGTCGAGTAGTTTTAAAAACAGTTTTCGACTTACAACAAAATTACAATTCAAACGCTACTTGAATATATAAGTAAAGAGGCTCAAGAAGATGGCGTGGAGTAGTCTGACTTCAAGTGACCTCACGCCGCATAACTAAACCGTATGCGTATCACTTTTGCACTGGGATTTTTTGGTGTAATCCTTTGTGAAATAACGTAGGAACCCTAAAACCGACTGCACCCGTCAGTTTTTTAACTCAAAGACTGAGGTGAAGAATGGTATAATAGTACATAACTGGCAGTCTCGTGGGGTACGGTATTATGTAAAATTGCTGGAGTTTAATTGATCATATGATATTGGTAGACCGGTTGGTAACTTGATGTTCGCGGTCAAAATGTTGTCATTCGGGCGACAATTAAAAATTATAATTTCTGATTTCACGTGCGTAGAACGAAACCATGTGATTATGTCGTGACACCAGCCTAAGACGAGGCGAGAAACTCATGCGTGTAAATGTAACTAAGCTGTTTTCTAGCGGTTTTCTACAGAATACGAGAGAATAGCGCAGCTGGAAGGCAAAAATTCAAAAAAAGAAACAACAAGAAAAAACTAATAACAAAAGACGTAAGGATGCTTTGGCGACTGTTTCAGTACCATGTAAACAAACCGATCACAACATAGTTGACCTTGAGGTTTGCATGCTAATACTGCTAATACACACGAAAGAAAAATATAGACTATTGTTTGAAACTTTAATTTATGTGTATTCCGGGGCATTTAAACTGTTCTGTCGAGGCAAAATATTCGACATGTTGTTTCTTGTTTCCGTTTGAAATAGTAGAAAAATCTCCTCTCGCGGCTCAGATCTTTGTCATACAGACCGTGTGAAGACCTGTGAACAATGTCTACCTGTCATGAAGTTAATTAGGTGATCTTTGCAATACTGCATGCAGCCATTAGTTTTAATGTCAGGCAGGCTTTCAACCTGTGCTAACAAAAAGCTCAAGTACGTTTCTTTGGTGCAATTGTCTGGTGATGTGTACTTCAAGGACATACGGGCTGTATGATATGAATACCAATCTAATATTCTTTCATATTAGATAGATTTTGCCAAGCCTAAAAGCGGAGCTTCCATAAAATAATAAGCCTTTTACTCGACACAATAACCTTTAAAGAAATTTATCAACCAGCATTTCACCGTGCCAAACCAAATAAATTGAACAAATTAAATCTACATAAACACAATATGTTTATCTTTACATCTCGAGTAGTAAATGGCAATTCCTGTCTCAACGATGGATGGGAGAATACAAGAAATGTTAATGAAAATTCGTTTAAGATTGATTATCGTACAATGGAAATCCAAGAAATGTGTTTAGAAGCCAAAGTCCACAGTCAAAGACGTGCGGTGTTCAAGTTTAATAATTATTCACGCTAAAGCGTAATTTGAATATTATTTTTGCCTACGGCTTTGCAGTCATTTATTCGCCCGTAGTCTTACATAAAACCATTAACGTTTATTGCTCATGATATTACAGCCCATTTACCTGGGAAAATATAGGAAAATATAGGTGTCACATATGCATGTTTCACGGTGCACCAATCTCTTTTTCTCGGCCATCATATAAACCATTCTGTATGCAGATGTGGAACGCTCGCATAAAACCTTAACATTGACATTGAAGGGACGAATATAGCGATGGCAAAGCAAAATATTTTGTTTCGATAGCTTGACAAAAGTCCGATATCGAGTGTTGCTTAGTTATAGAGTGCAATACTGATTACTGTAAAATTAGATGTTGAGTTATAAAGTCCGAAGTAGATTATTGTAAACTTGGATGTTGAAATCCGAGATAATTACTGTAAAGTTGGATTTTGAGTTATTTATTGAAGTCCAATGTTGATTATTGTTAACTTAGATGTTGAGTTAAAAAGTCCGATATTGATTACTGTAAATATAATTGATTACTGCATAAATCCCTGGTTAAGTCCCATGTTGATAACTGTAAAGTTAATCACATTTGCTGTTGAGTTATGAAGTCCAAGGTTGATCACTGACCACTGTAAAGATGAATTTTGAGTTAATTAAAGTCCAATATTGTTTACGTTGAGTAATAAAGTCCAATGTTGTTTACTTAAAAGTTAAACGTTGAATAATAAAGTCCGATGTTGATAACTGTTAAGGTGATCAGATTAGGTTTTGAGTTTTGAAGTCCGACGTTGATTTAGGCGTTGAACGGTTACATGTAAAAAAATGTATTAAGACCGATGTCGTTGGTCACGATTCGATCACTTCTTTTTTTCGCATGCCCAGGACGCTTCATAAAATTTGGGAGCGCGAGGTAGAGCGCTAAATCGAATCATTATGGTTCTGGACGTTTTTGATCTCGTAACTGTCTCAAATAACCTTTTCATCGAGAGAACTTGGGAACATCGCGTGCATCGAAGTCCTACTGGGAAAAAAAGTAAAACGGTCAGTGTAAAACGCAAACTGACGGTAAAATGCAGACTTTTTAAGTGTATATCGTGTTGGGTATTTATCAGTTGACAGTTATTACAAGAAAATTATTATTTCTTTAATTAATCATTTATTTATTTATTGCCATTTGTCAGTTATCAGTTAACTCCATCCAGACCCTAGTATCCTCCGCAGCCGTTTTTTGGGATGTCACGCAAGGCTCCCCTCAAAGAAACGGCTGCTCACATCCGAACCACATTCTTTTACTTTTGTGTTTGTGGTTTGTTTGCGCTCTGTTGAACAGACCAATCACATAATGGCAAAGTGTGAATGACGTAAGCTTTCGCGCGAAAAGGCCTGCGGTGCGAACACGCGAGGGATTTCTGGCTTTTGTTTCACGCCGCACGTCGCCAAAAATAGGCGGTTTTCGCAGGCTACGATCATGACGGACATAAAAAATGTAAATGAAAGCTCTAAGTACAAAAGCTTCATGTGCTCATCGCTATGTTCAGCTAATGAGAGAGTATATATTTTCTGGAAATGTCAAATTGTAAGCGTCAATCAAGGGCTAAACGCCTCCTACAGATTGAAATCAAGAGGAAAGAGATGCATTCAGAACTCGCTGTCAACAAATCGAGCGAAGCTACTGGATTTCCTAGTTCTTTTATTAGGTTAAAATAGATATCTTCCTTCTCGACAATCTTGAACTTTGAAGAGTCTTCAGCTAAATAGAAAGCTCGTTCAAGCGTCGCCGGTATTTTTCGGCGTCCCTAAACAAAAGCCGGAAATCTGTATGTTCGTTTGTGACATTTCCCACGACGGGATACAAAGATAAAAAACATTCTCTGATCGGACAAGTTTCAAAAAGCGAATTTGGCGCGAAAATGTTCTTGAAAATGGAACGGAGCGGTGATTGGTTAATTTCGTGAAAGGAATGTTGCTCGGATGTGAGCAGCCGTTTCTTTGGGGGAACGTTGGGTGATATCCCAAAAAAGGCTGCGGAGGAGACTATCCAGACCCTCAATTAATAAAGGTGCCATCCGTGCTGCGTACAAGTTTGCCCGCATGACCTTTTGGGCAGTGATGATTGTTCCGAACACGCCAACCATCCGTTAAGTCCAGCGGCTTAATCCTGCAGAAGGGACTCGGCAAAAAGTATTGGGAAGTGGGGGTGGGGGGAAGGTGGGCCGAGAGGGGTTGGTTCATCAGTTTTTGAGCCCTTGCCTTGCATACAGCGGCTGCGCCCGCAGTACAAGCAGCAGTCAAAACCGAGCTTTCCTACTGAAACGACACGATAACAGTCTTTTTCATCGCAGTTAATTGACAAAAGCAAAGACAATGCTACAGTTGCTTCGGCCTTTTGTCATAGTTAAATTGAGAATTCGGGGTTAATTTGACGAGGAATATTTTTTGTTTTCAGAATAGCACAACTAATATCTTACCAGGCGACACTCGACGAACTAAGAGCGAATTGCAGGTGACCCAGTTTTGGAGCTAAATTAGAAGCTTGGAAACACAAAATGTTTCATATTTTCCACTTCTTGCAATCTAGTATAGTTTTTGGCATTGTATATTCTTCTCGTGAATATTTAAAGCCATCTCCAGCGAGAAACGTTGCCCGATTTCAATGCCTTTCCTGCTAACATACATTGACGTCAGGACAGTAAAGTTTCTCCCGCCTGCTAAATCCTGATTATTGGTCAATTCAACTTTTATTCGCGCCAGCCGTATGCAAAGGTGGTAAGGTGGGTCGTTCAATTTTCAGCAACCCATGGGGCTGGGTCATCCTGTTTTATAACAGGAATTGGCACACATTTGACACAATCGACAACAGAGGTGACTCTTCAAAGTTGCATAAGACGAAAACGTTTCGAGCCGTGGCTGAAAAAGTACACTTGGCTGTCGTGGACATTATCTGTTCTGAGAAGCGGTAAGTTTTCCTGGAGCGCAGCGCTCGAGGAAAACTGTGAGCTTTAAGGAGCAGATAATTATTATCCTTCAAACATTTTTCGCAACACGCGCAGTTTTGAATATTGGGGAATATCACTTGGTAATTCCTCAGTTTTAGCTGGGGCATATTTAGTCAAGTGACGCGTTCAGACCAGTCGCGTGAGAGCGAAAATATTTGATGGATTATAAAGACACTTATATTCACTATTGGTTTTGCAAATGTCCCCTGCTTGGTTGCGAATGACACAAAGGTCTGATGGAATTTGCTTGAATCAAAAAATTGCAAAAAGCAAAAACTCTGTTTTTACAATCAAGAACAGTTATCCGAGGAGAGCATGTAAACCCCTAAAGCAGTATCATCATAATAGTTCTTTTATTTCTAATACTTTTACCTTACTATCCTTACAAGACACAGCAATTATTTCAGTCGCATTGATCTAACGGCAAAATGGAGTTCAGAGTACATGAAGCCAGCTTGCCGCTTCCATGTTTGCGGCGTCTTCTGGAATTAGAGAAATCTTAAATCTTCCTTCTAAGGCAACGGAAACATAACAAACAGGGGGAATATATGCACTAGTACTTTGTTAGTTTTAGTTTTGATTAATAAAAAAAAACAACAACAACAACGACAATAACATGTAAATGCCGGGAACCCTTAGCAAAGTGCTGGGTAAATTGCATCGACATGTACTCCTGCACAAGATGATGACTCTTGCAACTTATTTTAGTTTTCTACCTATGTTCTTCTTATTCTGTAGTTATATTCGTCTAGTGCTATTCAAATTGTTCTTTTCTCTTAATGTTTTGTACAATCTTTTATAAAACCTTCGACGCTAACGCTAGTTATGTACAAAACATAAAGCTAAATTATTTTATTATATCTCTTAGTTACTACGCGCGTTGTGATTGGTCAATTTAACGGGCCGTATTCTACTGTACGACCCGCTAAAATTTAAAGCTGTTTTTGTTGCAAAAATGTTTCGTGATTTATCGCCAAGTGTTGTCAACTTTTATAGCAAGTGAAAGTTTAATCCTTTCTCCTACTTAAATTGTGTATTTAAATATGCTGACGACTTAGCTACTTAAGAACTATTTCAAATTGATTCGTTTTAATTTCGACCCGCGTCAGAAATTTGAAGCCGTTAGACGTGAATAGAAATCGCTCTCGGACACTTCAGACACACAGTAGAGATATAATAACTATCTTACCTTACTAACAGTGTCTTTTCTGTCCGTACTGTAAGTTATACGGAACATTGCTTTTTCCCTTCGATGTATGGCTCGTACGCTTCGCGCTCAGCCATAAATCGAAGGGAAGAAAACTCGGTCCATAAATTACAGTACGGACCTCGAGCTTGGTTAGTAAGAGGTATATATTTCTTACACTAATAGTATCCAATTACCTAAAATTTATATCGGCTTAAACGATACTTTGCAAAGTAATAGTTCTACGAGATATAAATAGTGTAAACTACAATTCACGGACACATTTCCTCCAGCCCTCTCTCATGTCTCTCTTAGACAGTTATTTGTCTCTCAATGGTGTCCGGTCGGAAAGAGGCTGTTGCCGTCCTCACAAAAACTACGCTTAAAAGCACTAAATAGTTCTGTTTTAACAGCGCACTTGATTACTGTAATGATCGTCTCTACAACAAAATTCTCGATCGTATTGTTGTCGGCGCGTCTATTTGTCACGTAATCTACGCGCGATCACGTAGGTGTTACAACTTTTTGTAATTGGATACCTACACCATTCGCACGCCCATTACGTGAGCTTTAATGGCTTCACTGTAAATGTTCCCTAAAGTTTTAAAAAACTTATGAAAAGTACTACTGACTTTTTCGCTTTTTTATCTCGAAATTTGTTATTGATGCGATAAATTAGTAATTGTGCCTCGTGTCGTACAACACAGAGTAATGGTGCTCGTAATTTCAAATCGGCCTCACGCTCCGCGCTCGTCCGATGTACTCCCTGAATGGTACTCCACTCGGTCCAGCTACTACTACTACTACTCTACACGAGCAAAACTGGAGAAGCTAGCCCGTAATAACCACACGGAACACTTGAAACGAGGGTTCATTTTACTCCCACGCTTACAACTGTACGCGTCTGCAAATTTCTTAAAGTTGGATAGCGGACCAAGCACCCTGCGAAAAAATGGAAGGAAAGTAAACGAATGAGATCTGCACAAAAAAGAAAAAAAAAAAAAAAACTAAAAATATGAATCCATCATAACGTAATGATGTATTTATAATCTCGAGGAGCTCGCCATGCGTGAGTCATTAGCAAGAATGAAGATTGTGATTACGGCAAATGGTAAAAACTACCGTTTGGCATAAACGCCAATCTTAAGCTCTCCAGTAATAATGCCGTTGGTGCACGGTTTGGCCTCTCAGATTACAAGTTAGGCAAATTATAGAAGGTATTCAAATGAAAACCTCGGAATTGCAAAATTGCCATCAGATGGCAACGTTTGGCGCGAAATTTCTCAGGACAATAAACAAGTCAAACACCCACGATTGTAAGCGTAATTTGTCACCTTTGATATT
>Ga0126339_10002301_pt1 | contig 13625 bp, 7 predicted proteins | sample OrbTmetagenome_2_FD_92532 | JGI IMG/M metagenome (GOLD analysis project Ga0126339, IMG submission 92532) | Coral microbial communities from Petempiche,Puerto Morelos, Mexico - Orbicella T R C metagenome | ecosystem: Host-associated > Invertebrates > Cnidaria > Coral | place: Petempiche,Puerto... | reverse complement strand
TGACGATCCTGAATAATCGATGAGTAACAGTGCTTTGTGCATCGATAATTAAAACAGTGTTTTCATTCTCTTTAGTGAGCATAAATGCCATAGAAACGGCATAGAAAATAACCAACCCGAATTCGGGAATAGATACCATCTAAAAAAACGAAACATAAATTTATTGCATGTTAAGCCGCGTGTTAATAGTAAAAGCCAATTTCGAAAAGCAGTTGGGCTCCGCTGCTTTAAGTGACCTTAAGACAAACCAGCTTTATCGATGAAATCGATGTCAATTCCGGTTGAATAAGTCAATATGGCAAGCAATTTGATATGCACAGATCTTCTATTTTGTCACATGTTTTCTGGTCAGTGGTTTTCTAACCGCGCAATTCACTCGTGGTGTGTTATGGCGGGAAAAGTAACGCACTTAAGGTCCAGCATCTGATTGGCCAAGAACACAGAGTTCAAAGAACAAGAGCCATAAAACGTCTGCAGAGAAAGACACCAGTTAACTGCCTTGTTGGGGGCATCGTATAAGGACACTGACGCCGTTTTCCATTCGATGAAAAATTCTGGTTGGAATTTCCGGAAAATTTCCGCGAATGGAGCAACATTTTCCGGAATTTCCGAAGAGACAACTCGCGCGTAAGGAAAACCCAAATTTCCAGACATTTCCAATTACCGTTCCATTCCGAAATTTTCGGTTGAATGGTTCGCTTTCCAGGAAATTCAACAATTTCCGGATTTTCTGGAAACCTGGCATAGAAATTTTCTTACCATGTCCCCAGTTTGAAATCTTTGGTAGATTGGCAAGCGCCCCGGATGGTAGAAAGAAGACAGTCTGTAACATTTTTCTCCTTTGTGGTGTGGGTGGGTACAGAGGAAGACCGGAGTGGTAAGGTGAACGCTTATACCCAAGGTGGACGCCTTAGCAGCGGGACCGTTTTCTCCTTTTGTAGAGTAGGGTGGAGGCAACACCTGAGTGGGATGGGGGTATATCTGCAATAGTGGAAGAGCGTACATATTCGTGGAGAGAGTGGGTAATCAAGACTGAAAGCCGGGGAGATATAAATTGTTAGTGTATGCAAATGCATAACAAACTAACACTACCGTGCCCCTTGAGCTAAAATACAGTTGTTTGAACTAGAGCTGTTTACCCTTAGTTTTCTTTATTGCACTATATGGAATCATTTATTTGGACATGCATGACCAGTGGTAAGATGAGAATTGTCGCAAAGCTCTCGAATGTGGGCAAGCTTTACTACCATACTGTACCCCTTTTCACTTCACTACACCATCCCGAAAACCATAGAGACTTGCTTTACCTGTTTGCAGGCGCGTGCGAAACAAGAAATCGCCTAAAATCGTGTCAGAACATAAGCGGAGCGAGAGAACAATGAGATAATTTAGGGCATCGGTTTGTACGAATACCCATTCAAGAGTTACCGGTCGTATGTTAGCAAGCACGTTTGTTTACTAAATAAAACGAAACTTGCCTCACTTTTGACAATTTTAATTTTTCTAAGGTAAAATGAACACCTCGTCAGACTCACTGCGGCCGAGAAGCTTATAGCAACCACTACCGACAAGACGAGGCCATGCTGGTATATTGTGAACGCAATCGGACAACCACATTTCCAAATTGACATAACAGCACGATAATGAGTGCAGACGTTGAGGAAGGAAATTATTACACATAAATACACTATAGAAGAGGAATTATTTGGAAGACTAAATCAAGCAATTCCAGGAACAAACTACAACTCAGTTGTTATTTTGGCTTAACTGAAGGGCGTTTAAAATATACAGAAGATGTAACAGGTAACACTGCGCTATAAAAAAGGAGATATTTTGCCGCGAGAAGACTCGCTTTGAAGTAATAAGCGCCTAAAACGACGACCAAATCTCAGCTTTTCGATCTGGAACGAGATCTTTTAGGTGATTGTGGCGGTGATTTGGTTGGTGGAGTTTTCCTTTTCGTAGATGCTGAACGGGAGCGAGATCTAGAGCGGCGAGATGAGGACTTGTGTTTCGTGCGAGATCTGGATCCTGACCGCGATCTCGATCGAGACCGTGAATGTGAACGGCTCCTGTAAAACACAGTGCAAAGTCAGTCAAACTTCGTTATATTTCTTACATACTCGGTACTGTTACTGCTAAACAAGTAATAAAAAAACAACCTATATTTACCCTCGGCAGTGTTTGTTGCATAAAGGCTAGTGGAGCCGAGAAAACAACTGAAACAAATAATTCAAAGTGACGAGTCACAACTGGCCGGAGGGAAACCAGTTAGCTATTTACAAGAGTGGCCTAGGATTTGAACTCGGGGCTACCGAGAAACAAATCCACTGGTAGTGGCCAGAGAGGAACACGAACCCGGGACCACTGGATCGAGAGTCCGACGCGCTGACCACTCGGTCACGCTTCCTCTGTTCACGTCACAAGGATAACCTTTCCTACCACTAATTACCCGCAGTTTTTACCTCTAAAAATGCTGACTATTCAATTGAGAATTTAACAACTTTGGGGTCACCGAGTAACTACTGCATCTAATAGTTCAATAGTTACATGTACATCTGAAAAGGTAATAGTAAGCTCTCACGTGTCCACGTGGAGTCACAAAAGGTGTCCTTTGCTTAGGGGAACTTCCCACAGGGTACTGATGCAAATTGCTGACTGACACATTGGCTACAAGAATTACCTTCTTCTCCTTCTTCTCTCTCTGCTGCGGCTCCTACTTCGACTTCGGCGGCGCCGGCTCCTTGACAGAGAACAGAAAAATACCAAAAAAAAAAAAGAAACGTCAAGTAAAAGAGAAGAATCATCTTGGCCCGACTAACTGGGTTAGTCATTTACATATAGTACTGTACAACTGTACATACCGCAACACAATTTAAGGGCTTAGTGGAGAGGAACGTTGTGCGACCACCCAAATAAAAGCTGCAACGCATATTTAATTTGAAGGAGTGATTTGGAAGAAAACACCGAAGAAACACGAGCAGCCATCGACCAGTGATACTTGCATTCTTTAGCTCAAAATGTAAATTCTTGTCAGTGATTATAACCTGCAAGCAGAGGCCATCTATTTCCTTTGTTTCCGCATTAAAGTAAAGGGCTGCATCCCGGCTATACTGATTGCTGGATATTTCATGAGAACTTGGCGGTCCTAGAGATAGCATTTTACGCAAAAGAGCTTCTTTGAGAAGAGACTACATGTAGATTCAAATCACTGTTGAAAATTAAAGAGCTACAGATCCTAGGATTAAGGAATATATTTACGTGACGAGTTTGAGTGGGAATTAATACATCATAGCCCAGAAATCCCTGATGAAATACTTTCAGTTACCTTTCTTTTTCTCTTTCTCGTTCCCTTTCTCTCATTCTTTTCTCTCGTTCTCGTCTCTCCTGTTCTCTTTCCCGTTCCCGCTCTTCACGTCGTCGATTGCGCTCCATTTCTCTTTCAGAGCGTTTTTTAGCCACTCCGTCCTAAAAAGCACCAAACAAAATCAGGCTTGTAAATAAATGTACCCTACAGGTATTTACCAGTTTAACCAGTAAACCTCAAAGTACACACCGTTGCTTCAAAATTATTACATACAACTGCATAAACCCAATACACAATAAACGTCCCATTGGTAAGTGACAAATCCAAGCTTACTCTTGGACCTCTTTACCGATGTCACGCAACATCAACAATTTTTCGCATTTTTGATACAAACAAAAAACCCTTGTCCACGCCGAATTGAGTAAATATGCGAAGTTTCATAAAAATACGTTGAAAATATGGGACCCCAAACTTGCCAATATTTACAAAGAACTGTATGTCAGGGCAAGAATTGCCCCCTGGCTTACATTTATTTGTAAAAATTGGTTTCCCATATTTTTATGAGTTTGTAACAGATTCTTATGAAGCTTCACTTATTTACTAAATTCGGCAGGATAAATAGAGCGGGGAGACTTATTTTTATTCGAAAGAAAAGATGATGTACATGTACTTCAGAAAAAAAAAATTAACAAAATGTTGATGTTCCAACTTTGATAGATATTCCTTCCAAATGTAAATCTGAAACATTTTAAATGGACAATGATTTCACGGCTCCAACGATTAGAATCTTCAGGTTTGCATTTTGTGCTCAGTTATAAGAATACCTGTAGTTCTTTCAACCTGTCACGAATTTTGATGAAGCCCATGTGAAGTTTTCCTCCAAAATGATCAGCCAATCTGGTTGGACAAATGAATATAGAGGGAATGATAAGCATAAAGAATTTCTCCGAGAACAATATTATAGAAAATGTGCCAACATTTTAACCCCTTTAAAACATGGTTCCTACCCTTTTGTGGATAAACAAAGGACTTAACTGCAGGGGAATAAAACATGATCTTTAAAAAGCCTCAAATATAAATTACATTGTATTTACCATTTATTTATTTAAGGACACACGAGCTATGTTTTTATACATTTTTAAAGAGAGAGAGAGAGATAGGCTCACTTTTCTAAACTTTTTATTGGTGGAGAGAAAAGCGTAAGAATCAGTACTGAAAAAGGTAAATTTCAAGAACTGTTAAGGACCCAGTGTACTTTGTAAGATCATAAAAGGCCTCAAAATGTGTGTCCACTTCCTCAAGGACTCTCAAGGTGCATACATGCCCTGCCAAAAATTTATGAATTCACCTGCGGTCATTGTCATACAAGCTGAGGTATGCAGCACACACTTCACAGACTCTCAACTTTTGCTGCTGAAGTGAAGATGATGGAAGGGTCTCTCGATATATGTCCTGCAGGGGAATGAAACAAGCCCAAGCCATTAATTCACTAATCACTCTGCAAGTGTCAGTAGTCCATGTGACTATGTGGCATTCATGATATTTCTGAGAGAACTGATACACAGGGGTTTCACTGAGGTTTTCAGCAGGAAGGCAATTGGTTTCCACAGGCACGCCATTCTTTTTGAACTGAATGTATTTATAACAAAAACTTTCCTCTAGATGGTCGAACCAGGTAGACAAAAAACAGGTACAACATATGCAAAATTGGCCTCACAGCCAGTTAATTTGTCAGGTGCTCGGCCCTTAATGAAAAAGGGTTCCCCTGAAAATTTTAAGTGTGCAGACAACGCTACTGTAGAAGCCAACACTGAGCATTGAAAACCTCCCAAATTTTATGATTTTAGTTTTTATCCCGTGCCTATTGCAACACTTTATTCAATGCCAAAAGCACCATCATGTCTGAAATTCACTTTACTGCACACCATAACTACATGTACTGTTAAGTCTGGTTGTGCAATGGGAAAGGCCTGTTTAATGTTACATGCAATGTTACATGAACTGTAGACCTTGAATGAAACAAATAACCATGTCTCTCCCTACCTCTGCCATTCTTTTCTTTTGTTTCAAGTCTTCCACCTCTTTCATGAGTTCCATTGACTCATCAACTTTGCCCTCAGCTCCTGCAACAAAGAAAACACAAACAGTTGAGTAATTCAATACTTTCTGAAATGTTACAGAATGTAAAGAAAAATGAATAACATCTTTAAAATGTTGTTTGTTTTATATTTGTTTCACAGCATTTTACCTTTACAAAAACCTGCACGTACATGTAAGAACCTACATTTTTTGGAGTCCGGCAAAATAAGTTATTGCATTTTGGGGTAGTTATTACTGGCAATTTACTGTAGGCTAAGTAGGGTCCAATTTAGCTTCTTAATTTCTATGAAAGAGATATAGTTGTTGATAACCAGAAAAACAAATTAACTTGGGTTTGGTCCTTGCATATACAGTACTAATTCACAACTGTATTAATTTTTTTAATTGATTTACAAACACAATATACATAGGAAAAAAACTACATAAATAAAAAGAGGAAATAATATTACAGCACAATACTTACTTACTTACAGTACAGTATGATCGTTAAGACTACTTACATTGTTCTTTACATAGCTAAAACAATACAGTTTGGAAAATGTCCAATTTTGTTTTTTTGCTTTAAAGCTTCAAACAAAAGGCAGCACTACTAATGCTGCCTTTGCTATATATGTACAGTATAAGCATTATATTACTAACCAAAAAACAAAAAAACACTACTTAGTTAACAAAACAAAGAAACCACGCCGTCAGTGCATGTTAAATAATATGTTGAAAGGATTTTTGGAAAGCAGTAAGAGACTTGTTTTTAAATGCAATTTCTTTTAATTTGATTCTTAATTTTTCTTTTAGAAGTATAAGAAAACTGTCAAAAGAGAGCTTTTCGTCGTGCAGGCAGCTGCAGTATATAGAAAATTTTGCAGTTAGAAGCACATAGTTTAAAGGGTATCTATGTTCCATTTTATCAAAAACACTGTATAAAATCATACTATTTGATAATGCTAGTTGCTGTTTCGTTTTGTTTGTCCACCAGTTTTGAAAGGTCTTCTAAAAGGCTATAATGGAACAGCAGTGTCAGAACATATGATCTAGGGAGTGTGTATCGTGTATTATGTAGTTTCTGTAATAATTATAGGTTTGCAATCTCAGTGTCACACTCCTTGGTTAAAATGCATCTTGCATATAAAAACCTGCTTGATATTGCTTGGCTTAACAGGTTCTTATATTCTTGGGTATTAAAATAACAAATTTCTGCCAGCAGTTTCTTAAACCACTAGGTCCTTACATGTGAGTTTTGACTGTATCGAATTACAGTGCCTCTGTTTTTCATTTGGAAGAGAAAGGAAGAATAGGGCTTTCCTTTTTGCCACATACCCATACTTTCTGCTTCAGCAAGCTTTTTACCAATCTGTTCAGCCAGGTCATGAACTGCTTGGGCCTGAGGAAAGAAATAATTGGCTTAATTTACCAGCAAATCAGGCTAGGAAAAGTCTTACCAAGATTACTTTGTGTACAGTAAACATTTGGTTTGGTCTTTCACTCACAGACAAAAAGCTATAAAGGACTCATGAAACATTTGGGGGGATTTCACCTGCAAAGAATAGTTTCATACTTTACTAGCTGTACTTTTTCATGATGTAAACCTGCAGTGAGAGTAAGTGCAGTGAGTATGCACAAGAGTGCCAATGTATAATTTGACAAAATGTGTTAAATCAGGATTTGCTTTTCAGGAAAAGCCAGCTGGCCCCTAAGTTTTCAGATTTAGTCGCCAGCAAGAGTACTTCAGTGAAAAGCCAAGAACAGTTTCATACTTTATTAGCTGTACTTTTTCTTGATGTAAACCTGTATAAGTGCAGTGAGTATGCACAAGAGTGCATATAATTTGACATAATTTGTATAGTTTGACAAAATGTGTTTAATCAGGGCTTGACTTTCAGGAAAAAAACCTTTCAGGAAAAGCCAGCTGGAATTAAGTTTTCAGATTTAGTCACAAGCAAAAGTATTTCAGTGAAAAGTATGAAAAGTTAGTTGCCAGTGAAAAAATTCAGTCTCACTGGCGACCCGAGCGGTTGCAACATCAAGCTCTGTAAATATGCCCTCATGGTTAGTGCGCTCATCTGAGGATCAAGCGGTCTAGGTTTGAGCCCTGGCCAGGGACACTGCGTTGTGTCCTTGGGCGAGACACTTTATTCTCACAGTGCCTCTCTCCAACCGCAGGTGTATAAATGGGTACCAGCAAACTTAATGCTGAGGGTAACCCTGCAATGGACTAGCAACTCATCCAGGGGGGAGTAGAAATACCCCTAGTCGCTTCATACTACAGAAACCAGGATAAGCTCCGGGGTCTGATGGGCCACTTAGCTCATATGCAGACTTTACCTACCTATTTTATGTAATAAAAAGTAACAGTAATTTGTATGATGCACCCTGGCAGAGCTAGCTGCCAGTTTGGTAATATTAAAGCCATATACATGTATAGTGTTAAAATAAACCAGGATGAAAGGCAACCACAAAAAAAACCAATGTAAAAGCTAATGCGCAAACCAAAGTGAAAGCTAGCCACAAGAAAACCAGTGTGAAGACTAACCGCAAGAAAACCAAAGAGAGCCAACCAGTCGTGTATATACAGCTGTAGGCTAACCAAATAGTCCCAACTTACACTGTAATTTCCAGTCCTCTCGGCCTAGGGGGTTCTGAAGTACAGTACTGGTCAAAGGGATTGCAGCACCTACACGCGCATAAAATGCGTGTAGTCTGCGTGTAGTAATCGTGGACAGTGCGTGGGCAGTGCGTGGACGGTTCATGTAATTACACACATGTAAAATTTACTGATCTGTTAGTTACACATATTTGCATGTAATTTTATGCAAATGCTGTATTTTAATCGGAGAAAGAAACCTTTGTTATTCATACACGCAGTTGCGTGTATTTTGCACAACAAAAAGCCACTACTAACTTGTATTCAAAACACGTGACTCTTAATGTTCACAACAAAAAGTAAATTTAAAAGCCGACAAGCATTGCTAAATTAGTGGACTAGCTCAAGCACCTATCAAACAAATACTATTTTTGAGTGTGTAGCAGTCCACACTTCTGCTTAACATCTAAACTTAATTCTTAAAGATCTACGAGTTTTCGCTTACGATGTGCATCGCAACATAATGTTTACCCACCCACGAAACGTCATTTCAACCCCTGTTCCTTCAATAACAATGAAGTAGGGATTCAAACAGAAACTTGCCGACTCCCTCTTAATCTGCTCATTGGCCACACTTCTGCTTAAACGGCGAAGAATCGAAACTTTTTTTTAACAAAATCTAAGCATTTGTTAATTTTTGAGTCATCAGATTTTCATCCCTGGGTTGAGTCGCGTTGACAGATCATAGATTTGGGAAGATTTTGGTCACGTGCTAGGCAATGAAGTTCAAGAAACAGATCAAATTTCATTTCAATCAGATCAAAACAATATGCTTTCACATAGACAACATTCACTTCTGAGTACATAACATTAATGACAAATCTTCAAAGGCTTTTTAAACTTGAAGAAGATAACTGATGTTTAAAAATTAATTGAAAATCTCAAGTGAAATAATGTGTTTTGCTGTTATTTCATGTCTGTCAAACCTCAGTTTGTCAGTCGCTGGTGCTTTTGTTGTTTCTCACAAAAAGAAAAAACACGACGGGAAAAGCTTCTGAACACCGGTAAACTCCAAACGCTTCGGAGTACGACATATTTTTAATGAATCTTCGAATTGTTTTAAAGTACACTGATTGCTGTAATTTAAAATTGAAAGCAAAATTATGTGTTTATGTTCTGTTATCTCAGTGAATCCTAGCATGCCTGTCAGTCGCTGGCGCCGCTTGTTGAAACTACATGTACGACGCAAAAAATACTTTTACTGTAAAGCGGTAAGCCGGTTAAAGGAAACTGGTCTATTCTACCGGAAATGTTTGAAGACCAGAAGTAAGAAGGTGAAAGACTAAGCCATATCGCAGTGCAGTCCAATATGGTAAATGTTACACAGTAAATGTTTTGTTTTCATTACAAGCACTTTTAATATCTTGTTCTCTTTGCACGCACTTAATGAGTTCCAGTTGAACAACTGCATGTGATTTTACACGCAATATCACGTCTTCTGTGTGAAATTACGCGCGTGCAATTACACACATTTTCATGCATTTGCGTGTAAGGTGCGTGGACATTGCATGGACACTGCGTGTAATGTGCGTGTAGTACACACGCTTTACGCGCGTGTAATGCTGCAGTCCCTTTGACCGGTACTGTAGCATCCATCGTTTACCTCAGTAAATAATGTGTCTTTCACCCCATGTTTTTTTTGCAGCATAATGCACCTGTCAGTGTTGTACCAAATGATTGTACAAAGTAACAACACTTTAGCTAGCTTGCCATGGTATTTTTCCCCTACACTTTTACAGTAGTGTGGTCATGGAAAAGAGAAAATACAAACCTCGGGAACAAGGTCATGGTCATCCTGTGTCTCCTCAAGCCTTTTCTTTGCTATTTGAATTTTTCTATCACAGTCCTTGATGAAAGACTGAAGATGTTCCATTTGCTGATAAAAAGTTTAAAGAAAAAAAAGCAAATTAGTTCACTTTCATGTAATAATAATGTAAAATTTTGGACAAATGTAATAATTTTGGTTAAAATAGAGAATATGACAAAAATAAAATGGCATTCAGTCAGCATACATGAAGCACGGTGTTAAAAACAGACAACAAGTTTTCACCCAGAGTGATTTTGTTTCTGTGTTCCAAATTTCAAGTGATCCAATGACTGATGCAAAGCAGCCAATGTTAATAGTGGTCATATACTTTCATTAGTAAACAGAAATATGCATATATTTAATGTACAGTCTTTTTTGTCATCCAGTTTGCTTAAACCCTCTTCCATCCCTTTCAGCTCAACATGTCACTACAAACTTTAACAGACCAATTCACATATACTTACATCTATGTCATAACCATAGTCTCTTTTCTCTGACGCAATCTCAAAGTCTGCTTTCAGGGCAGGATCGTGAATCTTGTTACATGGACCAAGGTCCATTTTCTGCAACAAAAGCAAGTTAGAAAATACATCAAAAAGAAAGTGCCTAGTAAATATTCATGTAGAGTATGAAAAAGATGAGATTGTTTTACAGTAAAAAGCTTCACTTTAGAAATGGCTTTTCGCACAGTTTTAACTTACAGTTTTGAAGATCCACTGTTCTTCATTGAATAGCATGAAAGGGATACAACAAGACTTAATCAGGGAAGCTACTAAAAGAAACAATCCTTTTATATAGTATTCAATACAAAGAGTGATAAAGGTGTATTTTTGGAGTAGTAAAAACTGGTTGTACTGAATATGTAAGGTGAAGAGCTTTACACTGTCACAAACTTGTCAGCAAAGTAAAATATTATGATGTGCACCAAAACATCTGATGGTAAATTTTATCATTTTATATGGAATCAAAACACCATTGAAAAGTTTCACCAATTAACTTGTATTTTCAATATTTAGTTGTGATTAAAACAGATTCTCTGTAAGCAATCTGGAGGGAGGTGCAGTGGCACCATGGTTGCACTCAACTCTGGATCAAGATGTCCGGGTTCGAGTCCTGTTGACTGGGGACATTGTGTTGTGTTATTAGAAGACACTTTACCCTCACAGTACCTCTTAAATGGGTACAAGCAAATTTAATAGTAAAGGTAACCCTGCGATGAACTGACATCCCATCCAGGGGGAAGTGGAAATACTCCTAGTTGCTTCATGCTACAGAAATCAGGATAAGCACAAGCCTAATGGGCCACTTGGCTCGTATGCAGACTTTACCTTTTACCTTACCTCTGTGAGCAATCTACAAGTACTCTTCCAAGAATTTAAACACTGAGACAAATACATTTGCACACTCTGTGTATTGATGATCAGTTAAAACAAGCTACTCACTGTATTATTGAAGAGTTCATGAGGGCAAAGACCCATAAGGAAGCTCTTACAAACTCGGTCATCAGTAAACTTGATTACATCTTCAGGTCTGGCACCTAGAAGGATATAAAGACAACACAGAAATAAAGCATTAATACCATCCAACAGTTTAAATACAGTATTTTAATTTCTCGCTTTGAAAATGTTTAATGACAAAATTATAATGCGGAAATGCTTTACAATGTAAATCCTCCATTAAACCCAAAGAGTTTCCTTAACATGTACACTGTACATACTATACATAAACTTTAGATAACACCTTCAGTAAGAATTGTATAGCCAGTTGTACAATATAACTTCAAGAATCACTTCAATATCTGCATCTTCTTTCCAGCATGCAGTGGCTATACCAAGTTAATGAGATTGCTGACAAGGAATAGCCGGAGAATCTTGTATTTTTTTTTTTTGGTGTTTGATTTGTTCAAAATAAATATGAATGGTAAATTTTCTAAGGAAACCTGGATGTTCCCTCTCAAGCTTATACATATACATGAGGTAGGATGAAAAGAAGGTAACCAAAACATAATTAAAAAGGGCAAACCTTTACTTATACGTAAGTGGGTTAAACAGAGGATTTATGTGATATAGGTTACTCAAGGATAATACAACACACAGAACAAAACCATTACTTTAAACACAATAAGTCAACAAAATGGAAAATTGGTTCTGGCTTCTGTGAAATGCAACTTCCTTTTTATTTTTTGGAATTCATGTTGATTGGATAAGGAGTGTGGATTAAAACCCCCAGTCTTAAGACATAATAAAATGAATTTTTATTCCAAAACATTTCAGATAGAGATCTTGAGAAACAACAAATTGGCCCCTGAGAAATATTTCATATGGGTAAAATGTAGATTCATCTATACTTTTATACCCAGTCTAAGACTTAAAACCTCCAGAGGTATGTATGTATGTAGGTCTCTCTTGATTGTTGTCAATATTATGCTACATTACATATCCAAAAATGAACCATTCAAGGTTGATTCTAGTCAAGAATTACTGAGTAACCAATACCTCCCAACCACCATAAGAAAACAAAATTGAAATTTTCTGTCCCTACTTACGTCGCCCTACTTACGCATCCAATGACTTGCTCACAATACATGTACATAGCTATCAGTGAGCCTTGTTTGAGAAAGCATTCAATATCTGGTATTAATGGGGAACTCCCATAACACAGGTATACAAGAAATTTATAAAACATACTGTACATGCAGAGTGCGCACAAGATATCAAGCTACACAAGACAGCTGGTAAATATAATATTGACTGCTAGAAGAAAATGCTTTTTTCAAAGCTGGTACAAAGAATAGGGTATATACAGGTTACAGTTTTATGTGAAGAGTATATATTTTGCACCTCTGATTGACTTTGCTACAGCAAACAAAATGCAATTTGCACTTGCCCCATCAAATGCTGTCTGCAATAAATTTACTTCAAAACATGCATGTAGTTGTTTTTCCTGCTACATCACGAGTATAATTTTAATTTCTATGTCAGTCTTAAGCCAATAGCAAAACCACAACACAGACCTGCTGTGACAAAGCCTATCAGAGTATGAAAGTCGGTTAATTTTCATGGAAAGCTTTCAGAAATAAACTTGCAGTTTTCCTTCCCGTTGCAAGGCCACAAATATTCAACCAGTAACTCATTTTTGTACAAAAGATAATAGGTAATACGGTGTGTAAAAGAGATCCTTTCAAACGAAATTGAAGCCCCCATTCCAAACAGGTCAACAAAACAGGTGTTGAATACTATTTTAAACTAGGAGAACACTCTCTACAGTACAGCTGGGCACGAGGAAAAAAGAATTCGAAAAGATAAAAACATGACAAAGACAAAAACTCACTCCACTTGATTGAGCTAGCGTCGACATCACAACTGAGTTGTCTATTTAGTCAGTATACAAAAATAACCCAATAAGAAAAAGCTCTCACAAACTCACAAGCGTGCTAAATCTTCAAATTCAGTCAAGACGTATCGAGCTCGTTTCACTTTCACATCGCATTTTTTGCACTCACCATCCCTCTGGGTTCCCATTAGCTCATCCAACATCTTTTTCATTTGTTCTTGCGCTGTCATTTTGTCTGAAGACTGCCAAAAATGGCAGAAGACCCTGCTAATTGCTAAACTTCCCGAGCGCTTCTAGGAATAAAATGGCGCACTCATCCCGTTCCTGCAACTCAAAGGGATTGCAACGTGTTCTGGGAATCGTACAGTGCATTCTGGGATTGAGTGGAGCGCGGCGGTTGAGCCCGAACGGAATCTTTGTAGATTGTTTATTTGTTTTTA
>Ga0126339_10002299_pt1:10000-13631 | contig 13631 bp, 9 predicted proteins | sample OrbTmetagenome_2_FD_92532 | JGI IMG/M metagenome (GOLD analysis project Ga0126339, IMG submission 92532) | Coral microbial communities from Petempiche,Puerto Morelos, Mexico - Orbicella T R C metagenome | ecosystem: Host-associated > Invertebrates > Cnidaria > Coral | place... | reverse complement strand
TGAATACACACACACACTTTAAAGCTTAAGGCAGCTAGAGCAGCTGGTGTGGACCCGCTATTATCAAAACAAAAAAAAGGTTAAATATATATATATATATATATATATATATATATATATACAGGTTTGCAACAACAAAACTCACAAGATCACAAGAATTCCACGGAAAAAACGGTGACTAAAATAAGATTACGAAAAACAAATTAAAAATATACATATATATATTGATCATAAAATTAAACAATATATAAAATGCTGGAGATCCTCGTTGTTATTTGTGCATGTCCCTTTAACTTAAAAAAAATTCTGTAATGCTAAAAATATAAACGAAAAATATATATATATATTTCTAAGCCTGCCAAGTAAGCTTCATGTTAGCATTTGAAGCCCTGAATCAAATTGTACATCATTTTAAGGAAACCAATAATTCCCCTTGAAACTACCTAGGTAATAAAATTTGGATGGCTTTATCTTCCTTTTTCTGCAGCCTTAACAGTCACAGAGAATGGGAGAAATTTCACCAAGCAATTCTACGGCTGTCTACCAATTTGCAACGAAATATTCTCGAAACTGCACTAAAGCAAGATATGAAGATGATAACATATCACCTGAAGGAGTCAACAGCTGTATGGAAAACACAGGACTCACAATCCACAAGGTAATGATCTAAGGTGGATGAATAATTGTCCTATGAAACGGTGGGAAGTGTTGGCACCTTTTCTGCAAAATGATGACAATACAGTAGTTTCATTCTTAATATTATAGCAATGATCACAAAATTACGCTGTAAAAAATTTCTGCAAATAAACAAAATATCAGACCTTTTAAATGTATGTAACTTGAAAAAGTGGTTGCTTTTAATGATTTCTCTTTAACTGTAATAGGGAACATTTCCGTGTATCAAAACTTGGCCAAGTTACTCGGCATTTCCATGAAAACAATGTTTTGACAGGATATTCTGCTAAAATGTTGGTTTAAAGCAAAAAGCGGATAAATTGATCGCAGGTTTGACTGAATGAGTGAAAATACAACTCCCCTAGGTTTTATGTAAATAAATACACTAACAAACTCTCTCATTCTAACTAATGAGCAATAAGTATTTTAAAATAGTCCAGGCACTGTTAGTGGTAAGTGAGCCACACATTGTTCAACACTGTTCAGTTAAACTATGTACTTTAGGCGGCTTTCTGAGTATCAAAAGTAACTTTGTAGATGCGATTAAATTCGTGTTCTACATCATATCGTGTTGTGTCTACATCATACTGTTTTTAATATGAATTTTTCCTGTTTCTGCAGACACGCTGAGGACCAAGAATTAGATATAATTGATGCACATCCGGTAAGTACATTTTTAATGATTTATATGATTTATAAAGTCATTGCTACACTTAATATATTAAATCAATGATGTCAATAAAATATATTTTATGTAATAATGATAGTGAATAATGACGAAAAAACAAGATGCTTCTAGATGGTTAACACGCCAGATAAAATTAATTAAAATTTCTGAAACTCATGTTAGGACAAAACGAACGTACTTTTTAGAAAATAATAAAGTGAGCTCTAATGTACAATAAATTAAGCAATATTTTGTTTTCTCCTCAGGTACTGTGATGTTTTGTACATTGGATCTTGCTCGCATATTACATCACTTTGGCATGTTTTGAGGCTGCTTATGTTATTTTTCACTAATGGTATCAAACTGATTGTTTGTCACTGCTTGAAATACGTTTTCATGTGACTAGTTCATTTCATAGCTTATGTGGAATTCCTATCTGTGTCTGAAACATTTCACATACCAAAGTACCTTTTAGTAGAACTACAACTCTTTTAAGGTGCAACAACAAGTGCCCACAAAAGTGCCTCAAGCCCTTTAAACAAACACTATCCCAGTGCTTATTGGTCCCCCGCTGATATTGTGTCCATACAGAAAATCGTTTTTACTGTATTTCCAGAAGGGGATGTAGCACAAATCCAGAGGATTAATATTTAATTGTTATATTTAATTGTATATTATATGTAAATGTGTATGGAAAGGTAATGCAAATTAACGTTTTCTTAACTGAGATGATGTAACACAACCTTTTTTATTTTGTAGCTTTTAAGTTACAACTTGGAGGCCAAAAAGATTAAATTTAGGGCACATTTGACTATCTTTCCCGTTCTCATGATAACTTTGATATCATCCAGATCTGATGCTCTTCAATGACAAATGCTTTGTAGTTTTTCCCTACACATTCTTTCCCAGCACCATTGATGTATCTCTGATAGAATGCAAAGGAGAGGAAGGCCTAAAGTACTGATAACCACTTTAAGCTGCAAGTGATGTGTAAGAAAGGTAAATTTTTCACTAGCCAGAACGTCAAAAGAGCTTTAGTCGTTTATATTCAAATTATGAAGGTAAACATATTTTTTTAAATTCTTTGGTAAACTCAAGTTTTAAAGATATAAACAGCCTTCAAATGTACACTAATTGTTGACTGAATAATTGATGTAATGGTTTTTCTTAACCCTGCATCTGTTTGACTCATTTACAATATAGATTTATAACAAGAGAGAAATGTATGTTTAGTTTTTCATTAATAAAAACATTAAATTGCTTTGACTCCAAATTGTTACAAGTATTTCTCATTTTAAGGTGATTCCTCAGAAATAAAAGTTGTCGAACAACTTCTTAGAAACTTTCCCTGAATGTTTCCTTCCAAGCACTGTATCAAAAATACAACAAATCAAAGTGCACCATGAGCAAAACTCGTGAATACAAATGGTGAATGAAGTTATGTCAAGAGCTCCTGACTATACTCCTGATTATGTGCATAATTTTGACTTTGATTTGCATGCTAGTAGTTGCTTGCCAAAGTACCAAATAGACTTTTGGATAAGAATGCATGACAATTGAAATGAATCTGTATTTGCATCGTTATAAGGCCATGGAACTTGATTCCGTAGGTGAAGTAACCCACCCAGCGTGGTCAAAAACTAGCCTGCGTTTACATGCAATCTTATAAGCCCCGCCATTTTGGAGTGAATTTTCTCTAGGGGACGTAATACATCAGTTAATTCCAGCCGTGTTCTTTCCAGCCCTTCCAGGCAGTAAAAAGCTAGGTTTTGCTCACGTTAGGCCAATTCAAATTTTATTATCAGCCCAGAGCGGGCATTTGAATACCCCAGAGACAGCCCCAGAACATTTGGCACCCTTGTGGTTTTGGTCTCGCATGTACATGATGTTGTCCAAGAGAGTATGATCTTCCTCACTTGTGTTTTGTAATTTATTCATCTCCTGTTGGTCACATATGGATCATATAGAATTTGCTCTATATTGTCTATGTGATGGATGGAGTCAAAGGCTATCTGAGATGAGCCGGTTCATTACCAGCTTATGTTCGTATTGCGTTTAATATTCTGATAATGCATACAAACATGAGGTAAGCTATCTTTATTTAAATTCGTTAGAGACTGGTCAAAAAGTACAGGTGGTGGGGGGGGGGAGCAAAGCATTTGAAAATGTGGTGGTTAGAAAACACATGACCCACCCCTTCCATTGGCACAAAACTGAGTGACCCACCCCTAAAAGCAAATTGAAAATCACACGAACCCCCCCCCCCCCCTGTAAAACATGATATTTTTG
>Ga0126339_10002299_pt1:0-5000 | contig 13631 bp, 9 predicted proteins | sample OrbTmetagenome_2_FD_92532 | JGI IMG/M metagenome (GOLD analysis project Ga0126339, IMG submission 92532) | Coral microbial communities from Petempiche,Puerto Morelos, Mexico - Orbicella T R C metagenome | ecosystem: Host-associated > Invertebrates > Cnidaria > Coral | place... | reverse complement strand
ACGCGAGCTACGAGGACCAATTTTTAATATTTCTTTTTCGAAAAGACCACATTCGCATTCTCGGTATCGGACTGGAACTAGCTTGCAACTGAGGCTAATGCGGGAAGTCTTTTCAAATGCAAATAGCATTTTTATCTCTCTTTAATGATATTCCCCCGCATGAGCCTCCATTGCAAGCTAGTTCCAGTCCAATACCGAGAATACGAATATGGTCTATTTTGATGCTGTCTAACATTTTCAGTTTGGCATGGTTTTGATAGCGATAGACAAAATGAATGAATCTAAATTCTTGCGAGATTCGTAGGTTGAATATAAAGTCGTGTTTTGATCGACGTTGTACTTTGCGTTGCCGTCGTCCTCACTGAAACTCTCCAAATGTTGTTTGAGCGGGGAGCGTCTGTCTGAACTTTCGACCATCTCTTTGTTCAATTACGTTGTGTTCCGGCGTTCGTTTGCTTGGCACTCATTGGCTGTTAATTTCTCTGCCGTTCATTAAGGTTTTTATTTGTTTGGGCAGAGGACACCTGTCTCTCTATATTGAAACTCCTATCAAAGTTCCGTAATGTATTAAAACATAGAGATGGCCGAAGCTCCTTTGATTTTGAAGTATATCAAAGAAGGTATCCCCACAGCGTTGGAGGATTAAGTTCCCTTTTTAAACAAAACATAAACAAATACTCCTCGAAACATCCACGCAACGCGCAAGTAGCATGCGCGGAAGAACTGGGTACAAAGTCTAAAAATAACATAAGAGGGATTATTACCTTGATGTTCTCCTGTCACACCCACTGCTTGGTTCTCAACTAAGACTGTAACACGTAGCTCACGTTCTGCGTTATGTTTGTGTTGGTCAACACACATTGGAAACCGAAGATAAAGGCCTTAACTAGTAACTTGGAGATGCAATCTGGTGATTAAGAAGATGACACAGAAGACCATGCGGAAATGGACGGAGTTGTCGAACATAGTTATAAGGCATGAACAAGGTGACAAGGTAGAAAAATGACAAAGGTTCATCTTGTGAAAAATCCCTAACGTTTCGGGCATAGCCTTTGTCAGTGTGAACACCGTTAAATTATAGTTCGTGCGACTGCTCAGTGGAACGTAACAAACTGAAAAATGGAAAAGGGACGCAAAAGGGCAAGGAGAACGGGTCCTCTCGGACGCACATGATTTAAAAGGGCAGTCTGCTACTGACATAATTTAAACCTGAATAAATCTGCGATAAAAATCTTTTAAGAATAAAATTGGAATTTGGAATCTTTGTTCTGTTCACTTAGTCCATCTTTCAACCCTCAAACCTGCCACATACACTCCTTTGAACGAATTGTCCTCAAGCTTGCTCTTGCTACGAACTCCTCATAGAGGATTGGGAACTAATGCTCGACTGTGAGGCATTCTGGTCCAGGGACACAATGCAATATGGGGGATTCAGAATTACAGTCCGCAAACAAAGAGGCGTTTCTTGCCAGCTTGGCTGAGAGAATTCACGTGGTTGAAAGAAGACGAAAAAATGTAGTGATATCTGTAAGATGACAGGTAAGAAAAACCCTTTCACAACAACTGGCTGTAACAATTATCAGACGTCAGCCATGGAAAGGCACCAAAATTCTTAAGATCAGATTACGAGTATCAGTGACTTCAAGCTCAGAAAAAGCTCTCAAGTGACAGTTGCAATTGCAAAGAAGAACATCGAGTAGGAAACCGAGGAAATCACGAAAAGGCACATTGTCCAGCCTAGAACAGTGTATGTTATGACAAAGAACAACATTGCTGCTGATAACTTTATTCCAATTATGGAACTTCAGGCTGCTAATGGATGTGGTGATACTTATGTTTTTTTTACAAGAAACCCGAAATTGTTTCAGAGATGGAATCTGTTTTGGCCGAACGTGTTGAAGATAACTTGATAAAAAAACTAAATGATTCTCACACATTTTATTGGACTGATGCCTGATGAAACATGTGACAATTCCATTGAAAAGAAATTAGCTATTTATGCCAGATGTCAACTCAGAAACTGGCTCTGTTAACATTTCATTTATGGGAAACAAGAGATTAACTAACTGCACTGTTGCTGGCGTCAAAGATGCCCTTTGTGAGTTTCTGCAAGACAAAGGCCTTGTGCAGGGGGATGCTTACAATCGGATTGTACGACTTGGAACAGATGGGGCAGCTGTCATGACCGGACGTCATAATGGACACTTGGGGTAAAGATGAAGCAGTTAAACAATATCCTTATTCAAGTTCACTGTGTTGCACACAGGCTTAATCTTGCTGCCTCACAGGCAAGTAAGGACACTAATTATCTTGAACGGTATCAAGGGCAGATAAACAGGGTCTATAAATTCTATTCCAATTCAAGTGTGCGATATGATAAACTAGAGGAAACTCAGCAGCTCATGCATGGAAAAGTTAAACAGGTGGTTGAACCTTCATCAGTTAGATGGCTCCTGGAGTTTAAAACAATACTAACCGTGGGACCCCAACGTTTTTCTTGTGGACCCTCAACCTTAAATTGAAGGAGTCCAAGGGACTCCCAAAGGAAAAATTGGAGGGAAAACCGATTCTCAAGTGGCCTGCGTAGCTGGCGGGATTTCGTGTACCAATTCTTTCAGCCGTGCATACTCTCACGACAGCAGCGAAGCCGCGAGGAGAATGGTCAGTAGTCATTTACTAAAAAAAACACTTTTGTTGGAAAGACTAAGCAAAACCCTTTCCAATCTAAGCTTAGGTCAATACTTCAGAATTTTTAAGCCTTTAGAACATTAGAGTGAATCTTCAAATAGGTTATACGCTTAAGCAAAATTCATTTTAACGTTGTAGCGCGCAGATTAACTGCAACCTGGAAATATATTAAAACATCCCACAATGAAAAATCTTCAGTTCTGCTAGTTGAAATGACGAAACGAGCCAAACTGCCATTTAATACAAAAACTGATAACCTCTTTGTTTTGGCAAATTTGCAACGTGCATTTAATCAGACATAAAGTTTCGGGCTTCGAGGTGGGGTCTAAAAAATCGTAAAACAAATAAATATGCCCGCTACTAATAAACCTTTACTGTCTGTAATAAAACAAAACGTTGCAAACTTTTCTTCATTTCACGCATGAAATAAATGAATGTACCTGAATCTTAAACACTAGGTAGAAGCACAATTAGTTGAAGTACAAATGCACGACTTCTTAACAAGAAAGAAAGGAAATCTTAAATGGTGACCTCTAACCAAAGGATATCAAGTCGCGCATCGTTTAACTTGAAAGACAATTAATATTCGTTGACGTTTCCACACGTGGTAATTGACAACATGGGGGTAACAAATAACGGCACACGTGGGGCCTAAATGTTTACCGTTTACCACTTCAGTAAAAATATCACCTAAAAATGTAAAAGACTGACGATCGGTGAAATTTAGATCTGAGTAACAGTGACAATCAGTATAATAAAGAAAGAAAACGAATGATTTCATATACTGCTCCATGATCAAACGGCTGACTTTACTTGCAGGCTAATAACATATCTTATGAACTGTAGGTTAGATACGACTTAGCGGAGGTCTACGTACGCCTCGTCTTTTAATGTACACCATACAACTGAAAATACCAAGAGATAAAGGGGGGTTTTCAAACCATTACGTGAATATTATTCTTTCAAAGATTCTAATAGTTGAAGAACGAGAGACAAGGACGAATTTTCAGTTGAAAAAATGGCCTCACGAAAGAAAACTTAATTTCGCGTTATCAATTCAAACACAAATTGATCGAAAGAAACATAACCCATAAGAAAATAAACCTAAAGTTATCAACCATCCAAAACAGTGCCCATCTATTTTTCTGAAATAGCAGTCGAATCAATGTGTAGATGTAATAACAGTCATCATACAGTCATAACCTACGAGAAACTCTTTGATGAGGGTTGATAAAAGCTTAATATACATCATACGTCCGGGCATGCTTTGAATCGCTTTCAATGAACGTACACAATATCAATAACATGAAAACATTTTGAAAGTTCAACCCTGTTCCAGTGAGATAAGTAAGTTAATGCGTTATAGCATAAAGGTTTGGTGAGAAATTTCACTTTCCAACGTTGATTGAGTTCTCCCGTTTCGTTTCCTTGAAATATTGACAGCAACAAAGGATAAAATGAGTAAAAAAAAAAAACCTTTCATTCTGAAGACACAAGAATGAAATCGGAACCAGTGACTCATTCGCCCCTTCGATCGAAGAAAACGAAAATCAAAGAGCTACGAAAGCAAACAGGCCATTCGCATTACTTTCGAAACTCAAGAAGATCCCAAGTTAGTTCCTTAAATCTAACTTTAAGCTAAAAGCTAAGTAAAAAAACAATAAGTAGCACATGTACGGTGATGAGTTAAGTTGAATGCTCACCGCGATGTTGAAAAGCAACGAATCAAAACCAGTTAACTTTACCAAAGCCCAAGATACGATGACGAGGTGTAAAATGGAAATATAAAATCGAGAACATTGTCTTAGGTGAGATCTCTAGATACCCACGTATTGTCCTGCCTTCCGCGAAAACGTGTTAACATACAAAATAGATTTATCCATACCTTGCGTTGTAATGGCTCGGTCCAACACGACATCCCAAAGTATTCGAAGGAAATCCAGAATTTCTGCACAAGATACTCTCTTGCCTGATGGATAATTTCCATTCTATGAGGCAATGAACATACACACACTCGTTTTTTGATCAAAGGCAATGCTTAACGAAACTGACCAGCGGTTTCTACATATAAATTAACATTATTTGCATGATGGCGTCATTTGACTACGGGTACCATGAAGATCCTTCAATTTTCTTTTTCTAATGCTAACTAGGGCAATTGTTATTTAAACTCCACAGAGGTTTAAAACTTAAATAATAAAGGAGAAACACTGAATCCTGGAAGTTGATGTCAAATGACGACATCGTGCAAGTGTGCTATTGAATGAGGTTTTTACTGATACCCGGCAAAATAAGGCGCGAGGTAAGTGTTA
>Ga0126339_10002298_pt1 | contig 13637 bp, 8 predicted proteins | sample OrbTmetagenome_2_FD_92532 | JGI IMG/M metagenome (GOLD analysis project Ga0126339, IMG submission 92532) | Coral microbial communities from Petempiche,Puerto Morelos, Mexico - Orbicella T R C metagenome | ecosystem: Host-associated > Invertebrates > Cnidaria > Coral | place: Petempiche,Puerto... | reverse complement strand
GTGAAGTGAAGTGAATTTCCGGGCAATTGTTCTGTAAATCGCTGAACCACAACATCATAACCTACAGGATTGTGATGGATATTCATCAGTGTGAAACCACACAGCCTTTCGTACGTAGATATCTTTAAGGACAGATATCTTGAAGATATCTTTAAGCTTTAAAGACAGTGTTATTTGCCCTTTCGTTGTCAGCTGAACTTACTGGTATCGTACAAGGAGTACGTAACATAGTAGACGGTTTGTGTTTGGGAATCGTCGTAGCTTCATCAAATGAGAAAGGCTTTATTTTCCTGTTTTACTTATTTTGTAATTTTATTTAGATTTTAGGGGGTTCGACCCAACCCCTCAAGATCCGCTCCAGTATTTAGAGCGATACAAGAAGAAAGTAGCGTGTTTATATCTAGCCACATTTTTCAGTCTTCTGTTTTATTAGAATATACTTTTCCCATTGCAACAGTGTTACAGACAGTTAGCTTGTAACTCAGTGTCGAGCATAGAAATTTCATGTATTTAGTCTCATTGTTATTTAAAACCAGAATGCAAAGCATCTCAGTTACGCTTCGACAAACTAACCGTGCGAAGAACCAATCACTAACGACAATATTGCTATTGATAAGATTGACGTTGTATCAGTGCTGATCTTTCATGCTTGCTTAGGCGATATTATTTCCTATTTGTATTCCAAATTCATCAATTGACAATGTTCGGCGATTACGCAAAGGAAAAGTACTCAAGTTCTGCTTAGTATGAAGGTGAAGTGGTACAGTGTTCTTGTGTTGCTTGCTGGAGTCATTTTAAGTTTTGCTGATCTGATCACCGACATCCTCACACTGGTGGAATTCTACCGCGCGGATCACAAGACAAGGTTTGGCGTGGGACTAACGTTTGTTATTTTGCCATGCTTGTTTTTCCCGGTACTGTACGCGGGTATGACTGTACCTGACGGTATTGAACACCACACTCGCGTTAGGATATGTGTGCAAACGTTGCTTTGTGGTTGCCATCCGTTTTCCGCCGCTTTGAGGAGGCTAGAAGGGTTTGTTTTCTACTTGAAGCAATTGATGCGTGGCGATGAAATCGACTCGCACAGAAGGACGTAGGCTGAGGATGACATACAGAGTAACATCTCTTATTACGTGTTCTTTGAGTCAGTTCTCGAAGCAGCCCCTCAGTTTGTAATTCAGCTTTACGCCGTGAATGTTCAAGAGGAGCCGGTGACACTTGTTCAAATCATTTCTTTGCCTGTCTCTTTCGTAAGCCTAGCTTGGGCTTTTACAACTGTTGATTTGGAAGTGCACCGAAGGGAAGGAAATGGCAATGCCCGGAAAGTAGAATACAAATTAGTTGATGTGGAGCATTTGGATAAAATACACGGAAATGGCAATAGCCCGAAAGTAAAATACAAATTAGCTCTCTTTGTAACACAAGTATTGCTGTTGAGCAGTCGACTTTTTGCCATCTGTTACTTTACGGTCGGCTATAAGTGGTGGGTGATGGGTGTTTTGTTCCTTCATATTTTTGTGTTAGCGATAACAGACACCGTTTGGGTTTGCCGAAGGGCCAAATGCGAATCCGGATTTCTATTTTTTTCAATCTTCGTGTGTTGCCTAAATTGGCTAAGGGATGACGTCTCAGGACTGCTTCAGAAAGTGCTAGGAAATGGACACAGCAACAAAGAACTGCGAAGAATGCAACTGTTTTCTAATGTACTGTTTGCTTTAGAAAACATGGTCATGATTCTGTCGTACAATTTCAGTCAACACTCCAACAACTGGTACTCGTTACCACTCACAGTCTGCGTGTTCGTGCTCAGTGCTCTTGCTGCCGTCACAAGAGTTAAACTTTTCCGTTTCTTACATAAAGACTTACACGGTGAAATTGTAATTGAGTTACAGTTGAACAACAGCGAAAATTCGCCGACTGAAGAGTGCAGGCAGTGGATTTCAACAGTGTGACTAACATAGATTGAAAGTTGCTGGCTATTTTAGCTAGACTTCCTGCGGTCTCCACTTGCATTAATGAAGCTGGAAAAAGGGGAGGACAATTTTTGGTTTTTGCCCTGATTGTTCTGATTGTTCAGTTAGATTTAGTCACGAGTAGCGATAGTGTATTTTACAATGGTCGCATTGTTGATGATTAGGAGTTGAGGAATCAAGGACGAGGCGACTCACCTAATAAAAATCCCAGATCTCTCAACTGCTGTTTAGGTCATAAAATAGGTAAACACACAACGCGTGAATTTATGATTGCTCTTAAAGTAAGCAAAAACGTACGAGGCGCGAGATATTAAAAATGGTCGACAATCGTGGGGTCGAGCGACTGGGCGACTTTAGGGATCACTTTATTGATTTCCACCACTCCTGAATTCGACGCGAACGTTCACCCGTATCAAGCTAGGGGTTTCCATATGCTAGTGTATTTACCCCATCATCCAGCACATATCCGTTACTTCGTAACAGCTCATGTGACATTTTATTTATTTCATAATTTCGCACGTTATGTGATTTGGTTCTTATGATGTTTGTTTTATATAAGTGTTCTTCTGTTTCACTTTTGTGAGAAACACAGGAAGTCGTGGAATATAATGTTTTGGGACTTTCCCGTTGATATGATTCAATGCATCGCTATTGTTTACAAGTTATATAATTATCATGTAATGATTTAATTTTTTCCCTGTATCAATTTTCTAAGAAACACAGGAAGTCGAGTGATGTCTCTGATGTTTTTGTTTTAATTCCATACCAACGGTAGTCCTTACGCGTAAGACTGAAATTCAAAAAACTTATGATGGAATCGAAGCAGACTTGCTGAGCAGCAATCCTGAGCAGTGTATTGAAAGTGTGAATAAGTTATACAAATAAGTTCACTTAACTTTCGCGCTCTCATTGCTATTTTTTGAATTATAATTTACCTAGACTTGTCTCAAGTTTTCCCAAGTTGTGCTTTTGTCAATTGCCATTACGATTCTTTTGTAATAACATTTAAATTACAAAGAACGTTTGTGGAAAGGATAACCATGTTTGGGGGTACGTTTTATGATATTTGTCTAAAAATATAGTGTATTAGTATAGGTAATCATACGGTTTTTCTCGTGCAATTTGGAATTAATTTGCACGAGTGAGCTTTTTGAAAAACTCACCCGTGCAAGTTAATTCCAAATTGCACGAGAAAAACCGCATGATTACTTATTAATAATATAACCATGAACAAATTCGCGCGGACGAAGTGCCGGGAGATCTTTCTTGAAGCCATTTTTCGCATTCGAGAAAACTTTGTTCAAAGTTTCCGTACAAAATTTTTGTCATCGTTTTACATGATATCATCGGCTTAGAAAATTTCCCATTGTCTTTCAGCCAAATCATAATCCAGAATTACGATGTGTAATTTGCACTGGTGTTACACTTTTTGCACTTGTGTTACACTTGAACTGCACTGCTCTCAGCCAATCAGAATCGAGTAATTTGTTCATGTATATTATTATAGATGAAAATTGTAATGAGTTGCATGAGGATTTTAAATCTTTAATTTTTACAAATTGTGTATTTTGCTACGAGAAAATAGAAAGTAGATGTTGTAGTCGCCTGCGAATAATAAATGATGAAGACACAATTCTTTGTACATCTGGTGGTCAAATATCGTCTTATTTATATGTTAGCAAAAGGATGCATTTCTACGAAGACATGGAGAATGCGCTACATTCGATAATGTCACGCAAGATACAGATAGTATAACGAGTCGACTGAGTGTTGAGTTGAGAATGAGTTTAGTTTGAGCTGCGTTTGAGTTATGTTGAGTTACGATTGAGTTATTAATTAGAGTAACCGTTTTCTATATTTTTCTTCTCCTGAAAAGAGTTATATTACAGTCTGTAAAGGTCTAAATCCCTTTTTCGAAAAAAATAAGCATCATGGGTAGTAAAGTGACCCTTCAAGTCAAGGTGAATTTCCTTCACAATCTACCACTTATAAAAACACACTAATAGTAGGGCTAGAATATCCCTGCAGTAACAACTGGTATTCACAAATAGTAAAGACAATAATAGGTTATCCCTACAGTAATTCAATCAATTCAATTCCTTATTTACACTATATAGGGGATTTTAGGTACATAATGAAAATAGTTGAAAAAAGTAAAGAAATATAAAGTCGTATCCCTACAGTAACAACTGGCACTCACAAATGGTAGAGACAATGGTAGGTTATTCCTACAGTAACATTTAATGTTGCACACTTCAACTTACGCTTCGACAAAGGAACCGTGCTAAGAACCAATTACTTATCATAATATTGTGATGGATACGATTGACATTGTAGACCCAGACGAATATCAATGCTGACTTCTTCCGCATACTTTTGGTAGGATTATTTTCCAATGGTAACAATAGGCCACTTTCGATATATTAAAATTCAGTTTCAAAGCAAGGCCAAGAGGACAAAAATAAAAGAAACGAATAAACAGGTCATTCAATTTCCTTTGTTTGTGTCCTCTAAGCCTCACTGCCAAGCTGAATTTTAATATATTGAAAACAGTCTATTGCTTCTCAAATTCATCCATGGACAATGTTCGGCGAATACGCTTAGTAAAGTTACTAAAGTTCTACTTAGTATGGAAGTGAAGTGGTACAGCGTTTTTGTGTTACTTGTTGGAGTCATTTTGAGTTTTGCTGACCCGATCACCGATATCCTCACACTGGTGGAATTCTACCGCGCGGATCACAAGACATGGTTTGGCGTGGGACTCGCGTTTGTCATCTTGCCATGCTTGTTTTTCCCGGTACCGTACTGTATGAATGAAGATGAGGAATTTAAACACTACACTCGCGTTAGGAAATGTGTGCAAACGTTGCTTTGTGGTTGCCATCCGTTTTCAGCCGCTTTGAAGAGACTGGAAGGGTTTGTTTTCTACTTGAAGCAATTGATGCGTGGCGATGAAATCGACTCGCACAGAAGGACGATGACTGAGGATGACATACAGCGTAACATATTTCCTTACGTGTTCTTTGAGTCAGTTCTCGAATCAGCCCCTCAGTTTGTAATTCAGCTTTACGCCATGAATGTTCAAGAGGAGCCGGTGACTGTTGTTCAAATCATTTCTTTACCTGTCTCTTTCGTAAGCCTAGCTTGGGCTTTTACAACTGTTGATTTGGAAGTGCACCGAAGGGAAGGAAATGGCAATGCCCGGAAAGTAGAATACAAATTAGCTCTCTTTGTAACACAAGTATTATTGTTGAGCAGTCGACTTTTTGCCATCTGTTACTTTACGGTCAGCTATAAGTGGTGGGTAATGGGTGTTTTGTTCCTTCATATTTTTGTGTTAGTGATAACAGACACCGTTTGGATTTGCCAAAGGAGCTTGTGCCTTTTCGACGTGTCATTTATTTTCATTTTGTTGTATTGCCTTAACTGGCTAAGAGATGACGTTTCAGGTATGATGCGGCTGTTGTTAATTGTTCGAGACAACAAGAAAGAACTGCGAAGAATGCAACTGTTTTCTAATGTACTGTTTGGTTTAGAAAACCTGGTCATGATTCTGTTGTACTATTTCAGTCAACACTCCAGCAACTGGTACTCGCTACCAGTCACAGCCTGCGTGTGCGTGCTCAGTGTTATTGGTGCCGTCATAAGAGTTATGCTTTTCCATTTCTTATATAAAGACTTAGACGACGAAATTGTAATTGATTCACAGTTGAACAACAGCAAAAATTCGCCGACTAGTGTGTGCAGGCAGTGGATTTCAACAGTGTGACTAACATAGATTGAAAGTTTATGGATATCTTAGCAGGACTTCTTGCGCGGTCTCCACTTCCATTAATGTAAGTGGAAAAAGGAAACAAGGGGTATATGTGCTCTATAAAGGATGAAGAACATTTTTTGTTTTTTGCCCTGCTTGGTCTAATTGCTTGGATTTAGTCACGAGCAGCGATAGTGTACTTTACCATGGCAGTGAATTTCAACAGTGTGACTAACATAGATTGAAAGTTTATGGATATTTCAGCTAAACCTCTTGCGGTCTCCACTTGCATTAATGAAGCTGGAAAAAGGGGAGGACAAGTTTTGCTTTTTGCCCTGCTTGTTCTGATTGTTTAGATTTAGTCACGAGTAGCGATAGTGTATTTTACAATGGTAGCATCGTTGATGATTAGGAGTTGAGGAATCAAGGGCGATGGCGACTCACCTAATAAAAATCCCAGATCTCTCAACTGCCGTTCAGGTCATAAAATAGGTAAATACAGAACGCGTGAATTTATGATTGCTCTTAACGTAAGAAAAAAGGCACGAGGCGCGAGATGCTAAAAATGGTCGACAATCGTGGAGTCGAGCGACTGGGTGACTTTAGAGATCAGTTTACTGATTTCTCTTAGATTTCCACGACTCCTGAATATTCGACCTGAACGTTCGCTTGTAACAACCTACAGGTTTCCATATGCTAGTGTATTTACCCCATCATCCAACACATATCCTTTATTTCGTAACAGCTTAGTGACAATTTATTTATTTCATAGGTTCTCACGTTATGTGATTTGCTTCTTATGCGGTTTATTTTAAATAAGTGTTCTTCCTGTTTCAACATAGGAAGTCGTGTAATATAATGTTTTGGGACTTTCCCTTTGATAAGATTCAATGCATCGCTATTGTTTACAAGTCATATAATTAACACGTAATGGTTTAATTTTTTCCCTGTATCAATTGTCCAAGAGACACAGGAAGTCGAGTGATGCGTCTGATGTTTTTGTTTTAATTCCGTGCCAACGATAGTCTTACACGTAAGACTGAAATTCACAAAACTTATGATGGAATCAAAGCAGACTTGCAGAAGAGTAATCAGGAGCATTGTATTGAAAGTGTGAATAAGTTATACAAATAGGCTTACTTAACACTCGCGATCTCATTGCTATTTTTGTAAATTATAATTAACCAAGACTTGTCTCAAGTTTTCCTAAGTTGTTTCTTTGTCAATTGCCACTGCGATTTTTTTGTAGGAACTTTTAAATTACAAAGAAAGTCTGTGGAAAGGACAACGATGTTTGGGGATACATTTCATGGCATTTTTCTAAAAACATAGTGTATTATAAATGAAAATTGTAATAAGTTACAAGAGGTAAAAGAAAATAGAAGTTGTAGTCGCCTGCGAATATTAAATCATGAAAGGACAATTCTTTGTGTATCTGGTGGTCAAATATCGCCTTATTTATATGTTAGTGAAAGGATGCATTTCTACGAAGACATGTAGAATGCGCTACATTCGATAATATCACGCAAGATGGAGGTAGTATAACGAGTCGACTGAGTGTTGAGCTGAGAATGAGTTGAGTTTGAGCTGCGTTTGAGTTATGTTGAGTTACGATTGAGTTAAGTTTGAGTTACCGTTTTCTTTATTTTTCTGTTCCTAAAAAGTGTTATATTGAAGATCCAAATCCCTTTTTCGAAAAGAATAAGCATCATGAGTAGTAAAGTGACCCTACAGACATTTGAGAGAAACGCATTTTTCTCATTATATGTTTTTATGGCATTGCACATTTTATTAAAAGCGGGAAAAATCTGATGGATTTATATGTAACTACACCTACTCAGTGGAAACCACAGATCTCAACGTATTATTTATCGAGAATCAGTGCTCTAATCGTCCAGAATAGTAGCTCAGGGCTTTTACAGTAGTAAGTCGTTCCACATTGGACAAACACGTTCCAAAGACTTGGTGTTTTGTAGTACATCTCTTTGTGCCTGAGCTAAGAAATTAAAAACAACAGCAGCAACAACTGACTGGCAATTCGTTGTTCTTCCCCGGTTCTGAGATTGCAAAGGGCGAATAGCTGTTGTCATTATCACTTGAGGAGTTACCATAGCACCCCAACGAATGCTGATCTGATCGTGCGATTGCGTGAAACACGAAGTGGTAATTTTACAGGTGGTCACAGGTGGCCCAAGCTGTAAATGCTGAGCATACATATATATGCAGAAGTACTCAGGTCACGCAACAGTCGAAATATAAGGATTTGTATGGCAAAAAGAGGTTTTTTCTTAAGCCTAAAAATAGGAGGAAGTATGAATAAAGATAAACCTACCTCGCTTCAGGTGCGTGTTTCCTTGTTTTCCGTTAGGTTTCCAGGCCAATTTATCGCCATTTGGGTGGATGTTTACCTTCACTGCCTTGTCCTGCGAGGATTGGTTGTTATGTTGTTATGTCGAAGCGCTTCACACTTGTTTTAACGGAAACATAACATCATGACGAAATAGTCATAACAACATAAGGAGAAGATCTGTTTTGTCGTTATGTTGCTATATTCATGCTGTTAGGCTTGGTTCACACGAGCGATACAACGACATTAACGACATAACAACATATGACAACATCATCGCTTATGTCGGTAATGTGAACCAGACCATAATGAAAATATCGGTGTTTTTTCCTTATTTCGTTGTATTCATGCTGTTATGTTGCTATCATTATATAATAACTGAGGGAGTTTGGGACAACCCTGTAAGGTTCCTCCCCTCCAATAAAAAAATAAAATAAAAAATAATAAAAGAACAATAAGAAAATTAAAAAAATGTACTTCCCCAGCCCCCAACAAATATAAAAAACAAACAAACAAAAAATAAATGTAATCATATTTAGCAAAGTATAGAAAAGTTAGCTTGTTGACAGGTTTTTTTATTTTTTAAATTTTTTTTCTATTTTTTTCTTTTTTTGTTAGAGGTGTGTACCTACCGCTTTGGTATGGCTCATGGGCCCTGCTTTTAATTTAGGCAATCAATTCGTGTTTATCTGCAACAGAAGTTTACACGTATAATTAGAGAATGCTTTCAATACCGACTCAGTCTTGGAATCGGAAAACAAACTATTATTAATTGGTAAATGCAATAAGACTGTTCACTGAAAGTCGAACGCAGACTAGATCGAATGGAAGACTACTTCATGTTGTAGCAACGCAAAAGCTTTAAACTTGAAAAGTTGATTTTTAATATTTTCAGAACTGGAGCTTTAATAATGACCAAGTGAGATCACGCACAACACAGGAAGTGATCTGTCTATCTCCAGCTACATCATTCAGTCCTGGATTTTAAGACTAACCTTTGACCACTGTCATGAAATAGTGTTAGCTAATCGTATCTGTCAAACATGAACATTCTTGTTTGAAACCAGAATGTAAAGCAGCTTACGCTCCGACAAAAGGACAGTGCTAAGAACCAATCATTTACGGTAACATTGCCATGGGTACGATTGACAGTGTAGAGACAGACGGATGTCAACGCTGACCTTTCCTGCATGCCTTGGGTAAGATTATTTTTCGACTTTTTCCAATGGCAACAATTGCTTCTCAAATTCATCCATAGACAATGTTCGGCGAATACGCAAAGGAATGTTACTCAAGTTCTGCTTAGTATGCAGGTGAAGTGGTACAGTGTTCTTGTGTTGCTCGTTGGAGTCATCTTGAGTTTTGCTGATCCGATCACCGATATCCTCACACTGGTGGAATTCTACCGCGCGGATCACAAGACATGGTTTGGCGTGGGACTCGCGTTTGTTATCTTGCCATGCTTGTTTTTCCCAGTACTGTACTGTATAATTGGAGATGACGAATCTGCACACTACACTCGCGCTAGGAAATGTGTGCAAACGTTGCTTTGTGGTTGCCATCCGTTTTCAGCCGCTTTGAGGAGGCTAGAAGGGTTTGTTTTCTACTTGAAGCAATTGATGCGTGGCGATGGAATCGACTCGCACAGAAGGACGGTGGCTGAGGATAACATACAGAATAACATCTTTTTTTACGTGTTCTTTGAGTCAGTTCTCGAAGCAGCCCCTCAGTTTGTAATTCAGCTTTACGCCATGAATGTTCAAGAGGAGCCGGTGACGGTTGTTCAAATCATTTCTTTACCTGTCTCTTTCCTAAGTCTGGCTTGGGCTTTTACATCTCTTGATTTGGATGTGGAAAAAAAGGAAGGAAATGGCAATGCCTGGAAAGTAAAACACAAATTAGCTTTCTTTGTAACACAAGTATTATTGTTGAGCAGTCGACTTTTTGCCATCTGTTACTTTACGGTCGGCTATAAGTGGTGGGTGTTGGTTGTTTTGTTCCTCCATATTTTTGTGTTAGCGATAGCAGACACCGTTTGGATTTGCCAAAGGGGCAAATACAATTTCACCGTACCATTTTTGTTAATTTTCTTTTTTTGGCTTAACGGGCTAAGAGATAACATTTCAGGACTGATCCAGAAATTTATAAACGACCGAGACAGCAAGAAAGAACTGCGAAGAATGCAACTGTTTTCTAATGTACTGTTTGTTTTAGAAAACCTGGTCATGATTCTGTTGTACTATTTCGGTCAACACTCCAACAACTGGTACTCGTTACCAGTCACAGTCTGTGTGTGCGTGCTCAGTGTTCTTGCTGCAGTCACAAGAGTTAAACTTTTCCGTTTCTTACGTAAAGACTTAGACCACGAAATTGTCATTGATTTATAGCTGGACAACAGCAACAATTCGCCGACTGAAGAGTGCAGGCAGTGGATTTCAACAGCCTGAGTGTGACTAACTTGAACATAGATTGAAAGTTTCTGGATATTTTAGCTAGACTTCTTGCGGTCTCCACTTGCATTACTGAGCTGGAAAAAGAGGAACAATCTGCTCTATGAATGACAGGTTTTGTTTTTTGCCCTGCTTCTTCTAATTTCTTAGATTTAGTCACAAGTAGCGATAGTCGCATTGTTGATGATTAGGAGTTGAGGGATCAAGGGCGATGGCGACTCACCTAATAAAAATCCCAGATCTCTCAACTGCTGTTTAGGTCATAAAATAGGTAAATACAGAACGCGTGAATTTATGATTGATCTTAAGGTAAGAAAAAACGCACGAGGCGCGACAATCGTGGACAATGGTCGACAATCGTGGAGTCGAGCGACTTGGCGACATTAGAGATCAGTTTACTGATTTCTCTTAAATCTCCACCTCTCCTGAATTCGACCTGAACGTTCGTCTGTATCAACCTGCGGGTTTCCATATACTAGTGTATTTACCCCATCATCCAACAAATATCCTTTATTTCGTTACTTTCCTTTATTTCGTTTCGTTGTTTATTTCATAAGCTCGCACTTTAGGTGATTTGCTTCTTATGATGTTTATCTTAATAAGTGTTCTTCCTGTTTCACTTTTCTAAGAAACACAGGACATCGAGTGATGTAATGATTCGGGACTTTTCAATGCATTGCTATTATTGTTTACAAGTTATATAATTACCATGTAACGATTTAGTTATTTTTCCTGCATCAATTTTCTAAAAACACAGGAAGTCGAGCGATGTGTCTGATTTTTTTGTTTTGTTTCGATACCAACGATAGGCTTACGCCGACTGAAATTCGCATAACTTATGATGAAATCGAAGCAGACTTGCCGAGGAGTAATCCGGAGCAGTGTATTGAAAGTGTGAATAAGTTATACAAATAAGCTTACTTAACACTCGCGATCTCATTGCTATTTTTTAAAATCATAATTTAGGTAGACTTGTCTCAAGTTTTCCCAAGTTGTTTTCTGTCAATTGCCACTACGATTCTTTTTAAAGACCTTTAAAATTACGAAGAACGTTTGTGGAAAGGACAACAATTTTTATATATTTCACAGTATTGTTCTTAAAATATAGTGTGGTATAGATGATAATTGTAATGAGTTACATGAAGATTTCGAATCTTTAAATTTTAGGTGCGTATTTTGCTACGAGCGACTCACTACAAATATAATAGAAAATAGATGTTGTAGTCGCATGCGAATAATAAATGATGAAGGCACAATTGTTTGTACATCTTGTGGCCAAAAATCGTCTTAGTTATATGTTAGTAAAAGAATAAATTTCTACGAAGACAAGTATCCGATTCGGAGACTGAGTTAGACTGAATTAGAGGTTGAGGTGAGTATAAGTTGAGGTTTAGATACGATTGAGCTAAGTTTGAGTTGAAAGGGGGAAAATATGATGGATTTACATGTAACTACCTACTCAGTGAAGACCACAGATCACAAAACATTATTTATCGACAATCATTGCTCTAATCGTCCAGAATGTTAGCCCAGGATTTTTAAAAGTATAAGTCGTTCCACATCCGACAAACACTTTCCTAAGGCCAGGTGTTATGTAACACATCTCTTGGTACTTGTCACAGTCTGCGTGGCTGTGCTCAGTGTTCTTGGTGCAGTCACAAGAGTTATACTTTTCCATTTCTTATATAAAGACTTAGACGAAGAAATTGTAATTGATTCACAGTTGAACAACAGCAACAATTCGCCAACCGACGAGTGCAATTTTTGGATTTGAACAGTGTAACTAATATAGACTGACAGCTGCAGGCTCTTCTTACGGTCTCCACTAATATTAACTTTAATGGAGCCGGAAAAAAGGAAGCACTTGCTCTAAGAATGATAATTTTTGCCTTTCGCCCTGCGAAATTAGCAAGTGCATATCTGCAGTTTTATAGAGATAATGTGAAACAGTTTTAAAAATCACCACTGCCACTAACACCCTACGGAATTAGGGTTAAATTTGCAAGTCTTTCACTAAGGCAACCCCAGGCTAAGTCTCCATTGACATCTCCAGGAAACAAACCTCCTTTTAAACAATTATTGCAATAAGTCCTAGAATAGATTTAATATTTGCATGGAGTCTATCACTGAGCTACATAGATTTTCGGAATAAATATTATTCTTGAAGCCCAGTTTATTTTTTGCTGATTTTCATGAAGAACATATATTTTGAATAATAGTGTACACTTTTACAACAAAAGGACATTTTATTGTAATTGTTACACAAATTCACGATAAACAAGTAACGCCAGGAGCGTGGGTAGAGGCCATAAACGCTTTTATTTGGTTGCAAATAAAATTTATTTTCCATGATTAAAGTGCTAGCAAAGTAGTCACACGAGTCACATAATTCAAGAATTACGTTATCCACGGCTATCTTTAGTACGGTGGTTATTTCCTTACCAATGACGTAATCCTTGCGCGTTCTGACACGTTCTTTGCTTGGCTTGCAAATATTTAAGATGATTTCCGCAGAACATGATCAAAAGAAACCTCAGGGCATGATAATATTTTGAATACAGTTAAGAAGAACTTATCGAGACTTAAGCTCTTAAGCTGACCCCGCGAGAGAAAACTGAACTTGAGGTTATCCATATTCCAATTAAAACAGACGTTATGCGTTAGTTAAAAACACAATACAATGATACTACCGAAACAGGTAGAGTGTTTTTTCGGAGACGCGTGAAACAGTTGCCGCTAGCAACAAACGAGAACGTTTTGGGTCACGTGGCCTGAAGCCGTCAAATGAAAAGTCAAACGCACGTAAGCACATTCCTTCGCGCGGTCTGTGACTCAGTTCTTCCAGCCTGAGTTTTTCCCACGCGCTTCTTCTCATGATCAGTCGTTGATCTTTCGTTCTGATTGTTACTTAGTAGTGCAACTTAATACAGATAAAAGTTTTTTTATAACATTTCTTTTCCCGAAGATCGATGTGAAGTGATAACGACGGACGAAAATGAGGTGACGACTTGCGATGATCTTATGCAAATCGTACGGGATAAATTAGAGTGTGTAGGAACGTGAAGGAATGTGATCACGTGCGCTTACCTATTTGGCGTCAGTTTTAGACC
>Ga0126339_10002297_pt1 | contig 13640 bp, 5 predicted proteins | sample OrbTmetagenome_2_FD_92532 | JGI IMG/M metagenome (GOLD analysis project Ga0126339, IMG submission 92532) | Coral microbial communities from Petempiche,Puerto Morelos, Mexico - Orbicella T R C metagenome | ecosystem: Host-associated > Invertebrates > Cnidaria > Coral | place: Petempiche,Puerto... | reverse complement strand
TTATTTACAGCTTCTTAAAATGTCGCCGAAGACTCGACATGAGGGCGAGGCCCACGACGACCACGTGAAAGAGTTCCCTAAATGATAAGAAAGCTAAGCCACTCCTATGCATTCTGAAGCTGATTGGTGCCAAGAGTAACGAAAAATAGTTAATACAGTTAAAAATCAACAAGAATTAGAAAAGAAAACAGACAACAACAGCGACGAAAAAGTAACCAAACAAGGGTCAAATGAGTGGTAAAAAATTTGCACTTGCGTTATACAATTTGGTACATTTTCTAAGCAAGCTGAAAAGTAACAACGTGAAGTTACTAAAATTCGACGTTTATAGAATGTTGAAACCAAAAATATGTAGACAATCGCGACAGTTCATCGAAATTCAGCTACTCGATCGTATCTGGTTAACTCCCAGCTGTATTGATGTACCGATAAATTGTCAAAATTGCCTTAACAGCAAATGTACAACTGCCAGTTAGGAAAATATATATTTCAAATTGAAAGTTGAAATATCAACTTACCTTCACGTTGGCCAACTCCTCTTGAGCCTCTTTCAGTGAAACCGGTACTTGGTGGTCCGCGGTACATCGTTCAAATATCGCCGCGGCCTCCACAGCCTCGCTTTCGAACATGTCGCAGTGGTCCTTAAACTGCTGTAACTCATTCTCAACGTCCATCAACTGCTTCCTCAGTTCTGAAATCTCCGTTTTCACCCTCGCAACTTCAGGCGCTTTAGCGCTACCCTGAAACGTTTCACTGTACACTTCGTACTCGCTGAACTTGGCGATGAAGGCGGCGAGAGCCTGGGACTTCTCAGACATCCGGGCATCGTCGAGCGTGAAGCCGTCATCGCTCTTATCCAATAGTGATGTACCATCCTTGATTAAAATTCCCGCCGTTTTCAGCCAGCCTTCCAAGGTCTGTTGCTCCGCTACGAGATCTCGCAGACAGTCGATGCGCTTATGTATCAACTCTTGTAAAGTAGTTCTAGTTTGTTTCAGTTGATGAGATTGCGTTACCAACTCTTCTCTCTTGTCGAGCGGAGAAAAATATAACGTCTCCTTCTCCTTTTCTATCAGCGCTTCGTAATCTCCTTCCCTTTCAGAGAGTTCTTGATCAACTGCGTGACATACTGCAAGTTCCTCTTCAGTGTGTGTAACGTCACCTTTTTCGGCGATGGCGTTACAATCAACTGCACAAATTTTGGTCGAAAGATTGTCGTACAACGTCAGTAACTCTACGCAGTCGCTGTCAAAATCACGCAACTTTTCCAGTTGCAATACTTCCTTGGATAGGTTTTGTTGCGCTGCATGCACGTCCTCGAACAACAAACGGAAATCACTTTCAATCTCGGTGTCGCCGACATCCCTTCGGTCAGCTCCCCCTTTAACAATTTTTTCAGCTACGGAAGTTAGAAGAAGCTCACAGGAATCTAGCCTCGCCAGTGCAACTCTCTTCGAGGTAATGGCGTCTTCAATCCAGTTTTCACCTTCAAACTCCACAGGCTCAGAGCCCAGGCCTTTGACTTCTTGTAACAAATCTCTAATGCGATCTAGGTCCGCTGCAAGCTTGGCATGCTGTTTCATGCGGCCTCTTATCTCGCCATCCCTACTTGCCAATTTTCCTTTAGTATCTTCCAAAGTCCTTAGTACATCTTGAAGATCGCTCAGAATCCTATCTTTATTTGGTCCGTCGCCCTTGATGTTACCAGATTTAAGCAATATTTCTTGCAACAAATTGCCCTTCGTCTCGACAATGGAACGAAATTCCGTGTTAGCAATTAGAGCTTTTTCCAAGTCAGCTTTCTGAATTACTGGTGGTATATGTTTTTCAATGAAAGGACCAGGCACGTCTTGTATCCAGTGCTGTAAGTTTTCAACACCTTGCGCAAGAGTTTGTACCTCCGACTTCTCTTTCTCAAGTTCATTTAGTTTACCCAGGGCCTCATCTTTCACTTCTTCCCATCTCTTCACAACAGAATTCAGCTTTTGTTTGGGATCAAGATCTTTTTGCTCGTAGGCAACGTTTGGAAGTTCATCGCATCGATCTGTAAGCAGATCAAGCTTGTTGCGATACGACTTGATTCTAGAACACAGCTCCTGCATTCGTTCCACTCGCATCTCTACAGGTCCTCGATCACTTTCCCGTGCAAGAATTGCCGTTTCAAGTTCTTGGACGCCTGCCTGACATGTCTCATAGTCGTCTTCAAAGTCTTTCTTGGTCTGTGCTAACCGTTCAAGCTCACGCACCTTCTCTCCTACCGAAGCCTTGAGCTTTCCCCAGTCTCCTTGCAGCTGCCCGGCTTTTCCATCTGGGGTAGTACGCACGCTTTGCGTCGCGTCATCAGATGACAGCTTAGCCTCTTTCTCATGCAACGTAGCCATGTGTGTTTCACGTGATTCCATATCTCCGTAGAGCCTTTTAAGCTTTCCCATTTGATCATCCAGGGTTTCCACTGTGCAAGACACATCAACTGGAACTGCCGCTTGATAAATTGTGAGCAAGCTTTCGCAGCGTGCGGATTCTTTGTCAAATTCAATAATGTCGTTGATACGTTCTTCTGCTTGACGAACTCTCTCCTTAGAATCCCTTTCCGCTTCGTTAAATGCCGTCTGTAACGCTAGGAACAATTCTTCCAATTCTGCCTTTTCACTTGCGTCAAGCTTTGTGAGAAGCATTTCTCCTTTCTCTACAAGACCATCAACATTACTCTTCTCTGACTCAAGCTCTGATGCCGTTTGTTTAAGCTGGCCGAGAATTTCGTTTGCAGTTTGTATATCAGTTCCCTCTGATTTATAGCTTCGAAGAGAGTCATGTAACGTCTTCACACGAGCTACACAAGCGTCCACATCACCATGAATGTCTCCGACTTCACTGATCCAAGACTCCAGTTGTTCTTGCCTAATTGCAGTTTCCGTGTTGATCTTCTGCCATTCATTTTTAATCTGCTTCAATTGCTCTCGAATCGGTTCTCTTAGCTCCTCGCACGTGTTCGTCACGTGATAGCCTTCTTCTTCCAACGAACGTATCTGCTCTTTCAGTTCCTGGCATTTCTCTTGCTGTTTCCTCCGCGCTTCCAGCTGGGCGTTGGACTTGCCTCGTACAACTGAATATTCACACGCTTCTTCAGAAGATTTCCTCAAATCATCCAAAGCCCGTTTGCAGTTGTCTGCACACGCGGTGTAGCTCTCTTTCGCTTGAACAAATGCCTTCAAACGTTGCTCTTTCTTAGCCGCGTCCTCTTTGAGTGCCTCCCATTTCCTTCTGACGGAATCAAGTTTACTTTGTAGCTCACCCATACCGCTTTCTCCAAGGACATTCGCAGCTTCACCGTTTTCTTCGATGCGCGCAATCTTAGCTGCGAACGTCTCCAATTCTGGCAGCAACTCCTGCAACTTAGCAAGTTGCTCTTCAGCGCTGGAATCGTCCAAGGAAAACGTCGCTTCTGAATCCACAGTTACAGCGGCTTTGGTTAACCATTCTAGCGACTCCTCAAGCTGTCTACTGCATTCGTTGTATTTGTCGATCGTCGCTTCTGTTTTGCTCAAGGCCTGCGGGAGTTCCTTGTTAAGGTCGTCGAAATCGTCGCTTGCTTTTGTTAGCTTGTCTTGAATTCCGCTCTGCACGACAAGATCTTTATTCTTCTCAAGAAAGCTACGGAATTCCTGTTGTTTTTCATTGATCTCGGTTTGCAGATCTCTCAACTCGCCCAAATGTTCCGCCAGAGCGTCTAAACCCACAGGCTTCTCTGCACATCTCTGCATGACGTTATTAGCTTCCTGCAGCCATGTCTCATAACGTAAAGCTTCATCTTGAAATTCTTTCACTTCACCGAGACATTGCTCCACCTGCACACACTTAGCAGCCGATTCTTCATGTAATCCCAACAGAGTGTCACACAAACTGTTCAGTTCCTTTGAGAGCGATTCTTCTATTGAACTAGAAACTTTCCCAACCCCTTGACCGACCTTTTCTTTAGCTTGCATAATATCGTGAAGCACAGTATATGCCTCGCTGTTAAGCTTTTGGTACTCGACAAGCTTTTCCTCCAACTGCGGGACGTTCCGAAGTCCAAAATCCTCCTTCCCGCCCACGATCATTTCCTTTTTCTGCAAGAGCCATTCTTTACATGAAGATATTTGTTCTGTGACTTCACTGACGTCGCTGACACAGTCTTCTACGTCGCCAAGCTTTGCCGCCAAAAGTTTGTGCATTTCTTCAACCCTGGCTTCTAACAAGCTGAGCCGATCTTCTTGTCCTACTTTAAAGTCCTCTGACTCAAGAGGAGAATCTTCCACTTTATTCCGTAGTGTTTCGACAAACTGTTCGTACGAGGCGCATTCGTTGTTCAAAGTTTTCAGCTTTTCGACTTGACCAACTACTTCTTCCACCTCTTGGGCATGCCCGGAGACGAGTGAGATTTCTTTCTCGACGTTATCCACCCAGCTAGAAACTTCTTCAAGGCTTTCGTTGAGCTCTTTCTCCAAGGCAATTCTGCGCTCTGTTTCAGCTATCTTCTCCGAAAAGCGAGCAAGCGATGTTTTCCATTTATCAACAACCTGAGCGTAATCCTCAGTTGCGTCCACCACCATTGCCACTTGATCCTTCTTCTCTCCAAGCTGAAAAATAACGGACCTTTGGGCTAAAGCGTCTTCGAATTCTTTCTTAAGCTCCTCGGCATAAACTTCCATTTCTTCGATATCAGAGAAACAAGGCGGGTCAGAAGACACAATGCTCTCAATTCCTTGAACAATGTCTTTGCATTGCTGCAACTCAGCTTTGAACTCTTTGACGTTATCACTTTCACTCTGCAATAATATCAACTCGTCCGCAACTTTGCTTTTAAACTCCACATAAGAATTCTGTAAACATGACAATTGAGACTCAATAGTTTCCTTCTCATCCGTATTGTTCGTTAATCGGGCAGCGTTCTCTAGCAAAAGTTTTAGTTCGTTCTCTTTTGACTCAAGCTTTTGTTGCGTCAATTCGAGTTCTTCCACCCGCGTCTCTACCGAAAAGCCGTCGCCCTGTCCAGAGCACGATTCTGCCAACTTCCCCTCGTTCTCAATCCAAGACTTCAAATCCTGATACGTTTCTTGAAACACACGGTTCTCGCGAAGCTTTCCTTCGAGTTTATCCAATTCCACTTTTGATCGCTCTTGCACTTCTTCAACAGAATTCTTTAACTCGGCCAGTTGGGATTCAAACATTTGCCGTTCCGAATAGCTGACATCTTTGAAAAACGCTTCGCTTTTCCTTAACAGCACCTCCGCCACATTCTCCGGAGATGCACACCCGGTATTAACAGCCTTCAGCCGTGCAACTTGATCTTCCATTGAAAGAATATCTCCCGCAACGAGCTCTGCGCGTTTAATTTCATCCTTAGAGTTCTCAATCCACTCTTTACAAGATTCCAATTCTTGGCCAAACTCTTTAACAGTTGCTAGACGTTTTTCCAGACTTCCAACCCTATCACTGGCATTTCCTCCGATGTAATCCCAGTGCGACTTTAAATCGTTCACTTCTACTTGCAAAGCCGCCTGTTGAGATGGTTTTAATTTGCTGAGCAATTCTTCAGTTTTAACGTGTAAAGAAGCCAGAGCGTTCTCCGCCGATGTTACAGCTTCTTTTGTGAGCACCACACCCTCCTCTAAAAGCAGTATATTCTCCATTTTAAGCTCTTCCCTTGCAGAACTTTCCACTTTGTTGATCAGCTCTTTGCATTCTAATAGTTCCGTTGCTAACTTGTCTCGCTGCTTCAGTGTTTCGTCCTCTCGTTGAATCTGACTAGAGACATTCCCCTTGACATGCAACAGTTTTTCCGTCAACTCGCAAACGCGAGTGGTAAACGCTTCTTGAATCGCTTGACAGCTTGGGTGGATTGACTGACCGTCTGTCTCCATTGAAGCAATTCCAGCTTCGCACATTTCTACATCACAGAGAATTCCTTGCAGGCTCTGCAGCTCTGAATCTACGGTGTCAAAGTTTTCAACACTAGTAATATCGTTCAGCTTTGACTCAGCATCCGCCAAAGCTGATTGTGCTTTTTCAAAATCGGACTCTAACTTCTGAACCTGTTCCGTGGAAACCTGCAGTAAATCTTCCCACTTGTCTAAGTCTTCATCAAGTCTTTCCCACTCAGTTCTTAATGCTTCTAGCTGACCTTCAACAACTTCCTTATTTTCAACACTTTCGTTTTCCCATTCGTCAGCCAGCTCTTTTCCTTTCAGCATCAAATCTTCAAACCGGGCTTTGTTATCTAACAATTCACTTCTCACTTCACCACAAACTTTCGAAGCTTCTTGCAAGTCATCTACACTTTGCGCCGAGTTCGTCCCGATCGCCCTGTCTCTTGCATCCGTGAGCCAGGTCTTCAGCCCAGTTAACGCCCCTACGAACACGACCTGTTTACTCTCGACTCCACTTCCTTGACTACCATCGCGACGTCTTTTAGATCTGGCTTTCATCTTAAGTGCCTGCCAATCCTGTTTCAGCTCGAGTAATTTGGATTCTAAAAGAGCTTTCTCTGGTGCCTCCGTTACCTTACCTAAGATTTCTTCTCCTTTGACAATAACAGACTCCAGTTCTTGATAACGAGTTTCCACCTCTGAGAGCACCGCAATTCTCTCCTCCGTAGTTTCAGCCCTAGCTAACAATGCCTTCATCCACTCTGTCCATTGATCAATTTCTTTCACACAGCCTTTCAAGTCTTCAATTAACGACCCACTGCTATCTTCGACGGTTTCTCCGAGACATCTTCTCAACTCCTTATCCTTTTCCTCAGATTCCTGTTGCAGACTGGTCCATTCATCTTTAACACGAGCGAGTTGTTCCATCACAGCCGCCCTTTCTTCGGGTGGCAGTTTGTCACAAAGTTTCGTGCCTTTCTCCATCACAGACTTCACCATGTCCTCTTTTTCTTTTATCTCTTGACAAAGCTCCCCGTGTTTCTGCAAGTCAGCTTCAACACCAGCAACATCGCTGGCATCAGCTCCATCTGCTGCCATAGCGGCGCTTGCTTCCTGCATCCATACAACGCATTCTTCAAGCTCCTCGTAATACTCCGACTGTTCGCCGATACAGCGTTCAATCTCGTCGCCCTGCAGCTCGGAGAGCGTGCGAACTTTGTTCCAACGCGCAGACAATTTCTCCAGCTGCTCTTTGACGACCGTTCGTTCCTTCTCGTTCATCCGGGAGGACACCTTTCTACCCTTTGCCATGATGTCGCTTACCACCAGGCTCTGCTGTTGGATTTCGTTATAGAGCTTCTCTTGTTTCCGAATAACGTCCATCTGTTCTTCTTCTGGAACGGAAAACATGTCTATCTGCAAAGTATTCTCCGCCTCATCTAACCACGTGCTAAAGTCTGCTACTTCGAGAGCAAAGGCTTGATTCGTCGAATCCAAAGCTTTTTCTTCTTCGGCCATGAGAACTTCGCGTTCTTGGACACGTGCGGATTCATCGCGAACATCTCGCATTTCCTTCCACGTTACACGCAGCTTCTCGAGACGCGCCTCTAAGATCTCGCGCTCATTTTCTGGAAGAAGCGACGAGATTCGATGACCAACACGAAGCACTTCCTCCACCGAGGTTTCGACATGCGATATATCTTTATCAGTATCAACCATTTCCGTTGTCTCGCTTGAAAATGTCTCAAGAGCTTCCATGCATTCGTTGTACTTCACCTCAAACGTCTCAACCTCTGAAATGCATTTCATGAGGTAGTCCTTCTTCTCTGTTGCCATTCTGTGAACCCTCTTCCATTTGTCACCAACAGTTCTCAGTTTTTCCAGTGTTTCTCGTTTCTTTCGGGGATTGTCTTGCACAATTTTCTTTCCCTTGTCACTGAGATTGTTGACAAATTCCTTTTGCGTCTGCAACTCTGCGAGCAAAGGCTGGAGAAAGAACAAACAATAAACAGATATCAATAGCTCAAACATAAGCTTCAACGAAAATAATTTTTCCAAGGACTTCTCCAAAAGAGTTTGACCAAAGAATGACTTCTTTCAAAGAACAAAGAGACGCGTTTTTTAACTGAGTAATAAAGCGGGAGAGGAGACCATTGTTTCCAGGTCAGTGTAGTGTGGGGTCGTATGGTAAAAGAGACTACAACGGGATAAGAATAGACAAGCCTTAGAAAGATAGATAAGGATTACAGGGACAGTGCCATTGTCTGTCGAAAATTCTCTCTCTTAATTTCCATATTATAGCACCAAATGCATCTAAATATACAAATAAACGGGATAAAAGCTTCCTACAGAGCAAAATCGTGCAACTATTTTGGAGAAGAAGTACAGGATTACAAAGATGGAAGTGGATTACAGTTCAAAAAATTTGATTTTGTGACAGTACGACAAGACATCAAAATTGCCATTCTGGTTACTGGATCTTAAGTCACTGTCGTTCCTATTTCTACTTGATTCTTTCTCATCTCTAATCGCTTCTGGTGTCTTTTTCTTTCTACTAAAAGATAGTATAGCCAGTTTATAAAAGGTTCTTGGCCATAGTTATAAAATACGACCTATTAGCCGGGATGCCGCCCCCCTAAAGGAGCTACGTCACGGTAAGCGCATCTTAAAAAGTGTGGGCTAGATTTTTCAAGTTCGTCGTTTGTAATCCGTGTCAATCTTGCCCATCCTTAACCACCTTTGTTCCTTTATGGTTAATTATTATCTCTTTGGTGTTTTTCTATCTTACTAAACTACAATTTTTAGGTTTCCTTCTATTTAAAGGTAATTTTGTACGTGGCCAAAATAACTCCAGATGCCGTGACTGAGCTCCTTAAAGAGCGACGAACTTAACTTGAACAAAATTGCACACCTTTTTGAACATCTACAAAGGTTTCTTTTGCTACTTAAACTGTTCAGCATTGTAGAACAAAACCTTCACGACTCCTACCTCACAAAGCGACAGTTTTTCTTTCATTTCACTCAGTCCCGACGCCACGCCCAGCTCCCACTCGCCCAAAGACGTTTCCACCTCTTGCAAAACGTGCATACAGCTCTGAACCTGCGTTTGAAAATCTTGTTGCTGAACGATGTATCGAATCAGCTCCTCCTGCTTCGCCAGTGACTTACGGATCACGTTCGCCTGCAGCTCTTCCAGCGCGTTTAATTGGCTTTCCAGGAACGCCCGGTCCTCATCCGGCACCTTATCTAACAGCAGGCGGCCATTGGTCAAGAGCTCTCCCAGTCGAGGCTGGGTTTGCTCTAGGTCGTCACAAAGCGTCTGTTACATGAAATCAAGAAAAAGGTCATCATGGGATTTGTAAAACTTTATGTAATATTTCAAACATGAAAGACGGTGTTTGACCACATTTCCAAACACCGAAAAGAGAGGTGAAATACGATGCGTAGCGGAGTATTTTTAACGATCTTCAAGGTGGTTGGATATGTGGTCAAGCACTGTCTTCAGTGTTTGATATACCTTCTCAATCGAAATTAAAAAGAAGGAAAAAATAAAATCGCAAAAATCTACATAAGATCAGATATCCAAACACCGTCATGATCACGATTTCCATTGCTTAAACAAGATGCATTATTGATGAGTTTGAGAAAGTTAGATCAAGTACTTTAAAGGGGCCAGGTCACAGTATTTTGTTTAGCGTGAAAAAACACGCGAGCGTTCAATTCTTTGTACCGACGCTCGTGCAAAATTAGGTGTTCACACAATGTTTTGCTTCACGAACTGCTGTTTAGAAAAAGAGTTGCGTTGCTGGATTTACAGCAGCCCGATGCAGTTCAAATATTTTAATTTTGACCTCACGTCCCTGCCGAAACAAACCTTGACTTTAGCTAGCTGTTCCTCCAACACTTTCAGCTCTGCTGTGCTGATAATCGCTGCTCCCAAACTGATATCAGCGTTGCGTAACTCTGTTAACCGTTGATCAAGCTCCTTCGTGAAGTCTGACCACTCGCCAATCTCGCCCTCTACAACCTGCACTTTGCTAGAGATCTTTTCCTTGACATCGGACCAGCGTCGTTGGAGAGTCTGTAGTTTCCCGTCGATCGTCACTCGCCCTTCGCTGTTGCAACGCTCACGAAGCCGTGAGCCTCGTTCGTGTACATCCGATAGCTGAGCCATGTGGCCTTCAAAGCTGTTTGCGACGGCCTGGAAACGACAGAATGCGAGTCAGTAAGTAAAGACAAAAGGAAAGGAAAGGAAAAGAAGAATCGGATGATGAAGGTATGGAAAGATGAATCGTGCAGAGAGAAATCACAGTTCCTTATCATATGGTATCCTATGTATATAAGTGTTGATGACATTAGCTTCCATATTCCGCGAAGTAACGACGAACAACACAACATACGGAACTTGCATTGCACCCTTAAACTTACCTTCAGTTTAGCAAGTTGATTCTGGAGTCCATTATATCCTGGAACCTTTGTGTTTTCGCTTTCATGAAGGCACACTTCCGTGTAGTTCAGAACGTCCCCAAGTCGGCCAAGGTCCTCTTCGAAGTCACTCAGTTCAGCTACCATGCGTCTCAGGTCTTTGGTTCTCTCGCTCACCAACTCTTGCACGCTGTTCCACATGTCATTGATTTGCTCTAGATCTGCTTCTATGGATTGATTCTCTTCAACTTTACTGCTAAGTTCTTGGCCTTTGACGTTCACGAAATCCAGGACGAGTTCTTGGATGCTCATATCCTTGCTTAAAGTCTAAAAGAAATGTTTGATAAAAGAACAAAATATTAATTCAACGGAACGATAGAACACACCCCTGTGTGAGTTCTAGGATGCTCATTTCCTTTTGCAAGTTTTTAAAGAAAATGGTCGGAAAATGGTTAGTGAAAAAAAAACCTAGCAACAAACTAATCAACACCAACTTCTCGGTGTAACGAACTTTGATCAAGCGAAGTTAACATCAGGAGCCACCTCATACAATGAGCCAATTTATGTCTGATCAATAAACGAGATGCCCCCTCCTATACCACTGATGTTTTCTTACTTATGCTAAGTTAGAAATTATTTTGTTTTCGTTTCACCGCAGAGTGATTAGACAACAAACGATTTTTTGGAGATAACGAACCACCGGATGCATGCATAACAAACCTGCCAAGGTAAGTCAGATAACATCTTTTTTCATGTTCGACCCGACCTTGCGGTAGATTAACAATGGAACAAAACTTTTGGAACCGCAATTAGCCTTATCGCTATCACTTGTGATTATGACGGACTAAATTAATAATGCTCATGATGGTAAGCAACATGCAAAATTATCTCCAGATTGAAAGAAACCTCTAAATAAAGATTTGCAGTGGGGAGAATCCGCAGAAAACTACCAGCAACTCGTCGACAAATTATTTAAATTCTTTCTCTTACATAACAATTTCACACTGCAGCACCAGCACAAAAAAACACAAGGAAGCCAAAATGCAGTACCCATGGTTAATACTGGTCAAACATTTTACGGCCACAATTCGTAAAATCTACGTTTTTTCACTCTGGAGAAAACATATTTTCGTATGACAATTTTAAGAAGTAATTACGTATAAAGTGATTAAACATCCTGAACTCAATTTACATTTCTTACACTTTCTCTGTCAGTCAAAGCTGAACATGCGCATTACCTTTTTCGCCTCCAACTTATCCCTAAGGGCCTCAAGGTTAGCTGGTCCAGAGAATGCCTCGCTGTGAGCTCGCTCCAGGTCCCCCAGCCACTCGGCCAGTTTGTCTCTGTTTTCTTCGAATTCATTCCACATTTGAATGGTTTCCTCAATCACGCCTTTGATCGAGGGCGTCTCCTGACAGAATTCGGCCCAGTCCTCCTCTAACTGGTTCAACTCGCTTTCCACGCTAGCCTTACTCTGGCCCGAGATGACCTGGAGCAGAATGTCACCCTTGCTATAAACTTCGCCTATCAGCTGATCGTTTTTGTCCATTTCGTCAAGGAGCATCTGACATGTGAAAGCGCAAGAGAAGTCAGTTGTTTTGCCTTTATAAAATGATATTTGTTAACGGAGTTACGCCACGGTTTGTGCGTCATGAAAAGTTTAGCATACATTTTTCGAGCTCGTCGTTTGCAATCCGTGTTAATCTTCTCCATCCTTTACAACCCTTGTTCCTTTATGGTTTATTATTATCTCTTTGATGTTTTTATATCTTAGTAAACTATTGCATTCAGGTTTTCTTTAAAAAAAGCAACTTTAGTACGCGGCCAAAATGACCCAAGATACCGTGACTGAGCTCCTTTAAATTGACGGGACAACATGGCAAGAACACGGTGATATAGTTTAAAACATCAAGGAAGTATTCAAGGATCTTTCCATGGCAAGAAGAGTTTATATCCACAGTGTGTCATAACATGCATTCGTTTCGAACCAAGAAGAAAATCAAGGTAAGAGAGTGAATCCACCTTTTAGGCCTTACACCCAAGGTAATCCCCCTTAAGTTGTTTTTAGACATGGTACCCAGGTCTTCCCATTTCTTATTGAAATATCAAAGAAAGCATCCCTAAAGTGTTAAAAGTTTTCCTTCCCTTTGTAAGCAAAACATAAACAAATCCACCATGAAAACATCCACGCAAGGCGCGAGTAACATCCGTGGATGAACAGGGTACCATGTCTAAAAGTAACTTAAGAGGGATTTCCTTGGGTATAAGACCTATATGGGGGATTCACTCTCTTACCTTGATCTTCTCTTGTTTCGAACTCACCTGCAGCTCGTTGTTCATCTCTTCGAGACTGCTCCTGTTCTTGTATGGTTCCCTGCATCTCTCCAAGGTGGCCAAAGCAGGACCAAACCACGCACCCCACTCCTGCACGGCAATAATGTACCCGCTAAACTGTTCAACCACAAATTCAATTTCAATGTCCATATCTTGTGCTTGTGGATTGACCTCCTCGAGTTTTACTCCAGCCTCTTCCAAGGTTTTCTCAACCGAAGCTACGTCTAAATTCTTCTTGAGCATATCTTCCTTTAAGTCGTCTAGCTCGGATCTCTGAGATTGTAGTTTGTCCTCCAAAGTCTACGAAATGACGAACAAAAACTACATGTATAGGAGAATCTTTGCTGACGTCATTGTTTACATTTGTCCTCACTAACATACGACTTTACGCAGAGAAGGCACCACGCTCTACATGAATTGGCTACAAACATTTAACGAACTTGTGAAACTTAGTAATTGGTGAAATTTTTCGCTCTTTGGGTGCAATATTCGAGGAGAAATAGGCTTTCAAAAACTGCAAAATGTCTGGGTGGCAAAAGCGCTATTGAACTCATACATTCTTTGTAAAATTTTGAGTTTTTAAACCTGCTTCGCACAAAAAGTATTAAATACATCGGGATCAAATTCTTGGGACAGATAATCCTGTTGTCCCCTTCCAATATTCAGAACTAATGTGTTCGTAGCTCTATCAGAAACTGAATCACTTATGCTAATGAGGCAGATATTGTAAACAAATATTCCCCTAAAGAACCGCAATAAAATGATTCAGCTGGCCAGACGTCCTCAGTAGCTCAGTAGTTAGTGCGTGCGAGCAGTGTGCAGGAGCTCACAACTGATTAAAATCTCGTCACTTATAAATTGCATTAAAAAGGAACACGCTTTAGTAAAGATTTACGGTTTCAAATGTTTTCTCTAACCAATAGTAAGTAAGTAAGTAAAACTTTATTTATGCAGGGTGGCCCATTCAGCACAGT
>Ga0126339_10002296_pt1 | contig 13646 bp, 7 predicted proteins | sample OrbTmetagenome_2_FD_92532 | JGI IMG/M metagenome (GOLD analysis project Ga0126339, IMG submission 92532) | Coral microbial communities from Petempiche,Puerto Morelos, Mexico - Orbicella T R C metagenome | ecosystem: Host-associated > Invertebrates > Cnidaria > Coral | place: Petempiche,Puerto... | reverse complement strand
TTTTTCAACGCAAAATGAAACCGGTCTAGATGTCGGTCTAGATGGGAAAATCTAGACCGCGGTCAATATCGATTTCAGCCAATCAAATTCGTGAATTCGGTAGTTCCCAGTCCTTGTGAGACATAGCCATATAATAAACCGAATTGCAAACTACAAGCATTTCCTAAATTCCATCAGACTGTTGAGCGAGAGACGAAAAAACACAAGGAAAATAGTTGCCGTAGCCATTTGAACTCACGCTTTTTTCCTACTCGCGCTCGACAGATAGCGACCGACTTGTGTCTGTGAGCATTACCGCGGCAAAAATCGCCGCTCAATATGAGTTTATGAGTCTCTACACTAACTGTTTCCTTTTTACCCCTTTTTCATAAGGCTAAATTGTGACATAACTACAAGAGATTTGGATGATCGCGGGTGACCATATGGACCTGTGTCCAGGTTCCAGCATGTGATATTCACAAAGCCGACTCGTGACGGAAAATCACGACAACAGAGAAACGTATGCTAGAACGTTTCTTTGCCATGTTTTTAAAATTAAACTTTAACGTCTGATCCAGATGCTCCCTGTAAATAAACAAAGACGAACAGAGAAAAGTGAAAAAATGGGCCTTTTTCTCCTACTTGTCCTTTTGCAGTAGCTCGCCTTTTGATAACTATTATTCTAAGAGTTCCTTAGAATTTGGAAGTTGACAAAAATGACGCCAAAGGGTAAGATTTTTTAACTGCTCGACACTGAAATAGGATCTCTGGAAGATTTTGGTTCTTTGGTCTGATACAAGAAGAGGATTTCTTTTATCGGGTGTGGGCCGTAAGGTCCCGAAATGATTACGGCGTTATCTCTTTTGAAGATATACTGGGGAGCTAAGCCTTCCACGAAAAATACAGCGAGCGAGGTAATCACAGAATTTGTTACTGGATGTCACAACAAAGTTAATCCAAACGCATTTATTAGTGGAGAAAATTATACCTCTTGGGTTAGCACAGAAAGGGGGCTTCGAGAACTCCCCCTAGTGTTAGGGATTTTACGACTTGACAAGAAATGTCCCTGTTACAGTAAGCAATTGTTCTTGCAACTTATCTCGTTTTATGTGGCGCCGTTGCGAGACAAGTTACGAGAGATGTTTCCTAGAGTGACGACCCCTGGAATGAAGAAAACATGCCCCGCAATGTTTTCGTTGCAGTAGTGAGCGTTGTGAAAAGTCGAACTTGATTCTACGTTATGCAACGCCGCCTGCGACAAAATTAAACGTTGTGACGCAACGTTCATTTCAGAGGGTGTCACACGTAGCCGACACAACTTGTAACGCAACAAAACTGCGACAGGTGTAAGAAATATTGCTAGTGTAGTGGGTAACTGACCTGTTGTTGGGTTCCCCACATAATGTAACCAGCTCTTGTGGCAGCTTGATATTCTTCAATCAACTGCTGCACAACCTCTCTGTAAATGAAGCAAAGCGGCAAGGCACAGTTTTAGTCTAATGCGCCGTTCACGCCAACTAAACTAGTTTAACTAAAACAGGATAAGTTTTTCTTTTCTGTCGATTTCGCTTTGCAGTCATTTTGCTAACATATTTTACTCGAACAAGTGTTTACTTTGTTTAGTTGTGGGGTATGCACGGTATGAGCAACATTGTTTAGTTAAACCACTTTTAAACATGTTTAACTTGTTGGTGTGAACAGGGTATAAGTATCTTAGTGACATAAATATCTCAGATTCGAGTAATGTTACACTGATTACCCAGAATTTCCCGATCCGCACTAGTTGGTTTTACCTTGTTGAAGCTGCCGCATTTTTATTGGTTTTAGACCAAACCTTCACAAGAAACCGTTTTGTCCTCTTTTTCCAACTTTAGGAGTGCATATGTACTCGAGAAGGATTCACTTTTAAGAAAACTTGCACAGCGTTAATTTCCAATCAAATCTCATTCTGAAAGGTCGGCAGAGAAGTTTGGTAAACCCGTTAAAATCTGTAAAGATGTCACGCGGACAAAAGTGATCGAAACAAGCGAGAAGTTCTACCACGTCTATTTCCATTTATTTTAACCACAAAAGACAGAATGTTCATTTGAAAGATTAAGAAAACAACTGCAAAATTTCAGTGCCTCCAAAGAACGGTATCACTCCCGAGTCTTTTTAATACTTTCTTTGGCCTAGTCCAAAAGTCACGCTACTGCCGTGCCGAACTCAAATGAATTTGGCCCGGCAGTGGCACGACAAAAGAACGGTAGTGGTTTCAAACGTCGAATTTAATTCAGTCGAGCCGAAGGTCGAAAGAAGTTTGCTTTACTGAAGACGATTTTAAATGCTAGAAAGCAACGGCAGCTGATGCTGCAGACTATGAATTCAGTTTGGCACGGGCCGAACTGAGTGGTTTTAAACGTCACGCCACTGCCGTGCTTCGGTCGAATTTAATTATTGAATTTAGTTCGGCAGGGCAGTTGCACGACGTTTAGAATAGGCCTTAGCTTCAGTCATTGCTGTTATCGCGTCTCATTAATTTCTTACCTTGATGCATCAAGCTCGTCAAAGTTGTCCTTGAATATCTCCTCTTTTTTGTAATTTTCCAAGAAAGCTTCTCTCTTCCGAAGTTTATCATAGAGTCTGCAGTTCTTCTCAAAGACCTGTTGAAAACCACAGTATGAAATTTCTTTTGCTATGAAGCTCAATAATGTTTATAGAATTTAGTATTTTTGGTTTGTGATCATCAATTGTTTATTATTTCGTAGTTACCACGTTAGTCTCATGATTCTAGGGCCCGACTACTGGCCTTGGTCTGGATCTCCCACAAAACACCCTGTTTGAGTTTCTTGTTCTCTAAACTGTAGTTCCTACAGATTGATTGTTTCAAGAACTTTGTAGCTCGCTTCTGAAAGTCGCGTGAAAGTGTTTGGGTTTGTATTCTAAAACGATGTTTAATCCTCCAAGGCCAATTCGCCTGTGTGGTCCAGACATAGGGCGCTTTCCATTCGACCAAAAGATTCCAAAAAATTTGCTCTGCCGCAATTTCTTCTGTCCCCTCTATCTGAATTACTGAATCTGCCCCTGTGGCAGACATTTTCACTGGTTCCACCAGGAACTGTAGTGAAACATTCGACTTACAGTTGATATACTGGTGTGGTTCGCCAACATCAGTCCGCTAACTCTGTGTGCAGTCTGTACGTATGGAGACTTTCTAGAGAGGGCAACCTAAACACAGCAAAAATAACAGAACAGACTGAGACACTTGAAAATTTTTGTTACAGTTACATAAAACAGGATTATGTGTATTGCAGTTGTGTTCCAAAATGAACTTACTAGATTAAAAGACTATCTATGTTTGCAGTGTTTTATTTCTACTTATACGTAAAGCTGGTACTGCAGTAAAATATATTGGGCTCCTTTAAAATGTAGTCTTGTTATTACATGTACCTGAATACTGGCAGGTCCCCATGGAATAAATTCTGCAAGTTTTCTCTCCCGGATACGCTGAAGACTCTTGTGAACCTTGAATGCCAAAAGAACACCATTCAGACAATATTAATAATATTAGCTACATTTTAAGCAGTTTCATTTAGAGCCGGGCACCGGGCAAATCGACCAGCTGTGAAGACAATTTGTGTCAGGCTAGTTTGACCATCTAGCAGAAAGTTTTCCTTACAAAGAAGTTCAGTTCAAATAGTTTAGCCTGCCTGTGAAAACCAGTTGCTCTCCTGCTGAAAACGCTAATGAAACCCCTGAGTTTTGTAGGGCTCATTTCTTAACTCAATGTGCCTAACAGCAAATAAAAAGATGACCCTTAAGGAAATCACCGATATGAGGACTTGTTAATTTGAGAACTGTAATTAATTTGAGAACATATGCTGTCGTTTGATCAGTGGTTTCTCTACAAGATACAGTTTACATCGAAACTGCTTTGATACACACTTTTTTTCTGCCAAGGAAAACCGATATTCCAGCAAAATGTTTTAAATAAAAACTCGTCAACAGCATGTTTCATGAATTCCTTACAAACATAAAGTTGCTACTTGTCACTATAAAACTCAACCAAACACTACAAGCAGGCAATGACACGGACAAACATAAGCTCTCAATAAAATCACATGCTGTGTTTTCTTCAAACAGCAATGTTCATCACTGTACCTGTGTGGGGTCAACCTCGCCCTGAATGATGTTGAGAATGGAGATGTAACAGTGGTTATTTTTTCGGTCTCGCAGGGTCGATACCATTACATTTTTGGGCTAAAGGAAACAAAAACATAATATGCATTAAAATGAGAGTAGCTTCATTCATAGCAGATTCAACATTTTTTTTCCAGACTGATGCAAAGCAGATTTCAAGCTTGATTCATTATAAAAGGAGAGTATAAAATACACCATCCTCTTTTTTGAATGGCTTCTCACCTGTAACAATCTTCTCATGACATCAAGCACTGTTGTTTTACGAATGTTAGCCACCTAAAAATAAAAATTTAATTAGAAGAAATAATGATGTTCAAGAGTATACCTGAAAATTTGTATCATAAAGTACAGAGAAGCTGGGGGGTAGAATGGTCAGAAAAAGGAATTAATTGCTTACGCCAAGTTTACACACCGCTACCTGGATGTCACCGGTACCATGAAAGTCAATTTGCCAACTTTTATAGACATGTAACACAAGGAAAATGACTAGGCTAAGTTTCACCAAACCAAGGCTGTTGTCTAAGAAAAATTATGAGGAGCTCAAAGGTTCCTAACCATGAAATCCTGGGTGCCCAGCACTTAAGGTTATATGAAAAAAGTAAGTTTTTCCAGTCTACCAAAGGCAAAAGTGAGTCACCTGTGGCACCTGGGCAGTTCTAGAGCACAACCCTGTAAACCTAAACTCATTAACCATAACTCAACAACTGACAGCATTGCTACAATATCTAGTCAAATCCTTTGAAATCCTGTTGAAAAGTGATACAGCACTAAGGAATTAGACACGAAGCCATTTCTTGTTATAGCAGAACTATTCAAATTTCAAGATTCGAGAAATTATAAACAGCATATATATACATGTAGCAAAGTAACAGACATTTAGACTTGTAAATAAAATACCTTTTGATCAGTAGTAAGTGGAGTGTAACCAGTCATCAGAAAATGCAACCGTGGAGTGGGAATTAGTGATGCAATCAAACCAATGAGATCATTGTTCATGTAACCTGAAAAAAAAAGTTGTTCATTTAGCATGATTTGAATCCATTGTCTTGCTTCAACTACAAAAGAACAACAGTTCACTTTGAGCCGTGAGGGAGGAGATTCATTTGCCTTGGCTGCATTCTTATGACACAAATTTTTAAACTAAAGGAAAAAAGGAAACACAGTAACTTTACATGTTACTTTTGCATCACTTTGTAACTAAGTCTCTCTTTTTACCAATCTATCCCTTACCTGGATATCTGAGAGTCGTTGTACTGGTAGCCATTATTGTGGATACCTGGAAAGAAATTGTCAAATAAAATCTGCATTCAGAGAATCCACAGGTGGCATTTAAAAATTACATTTTCTTCTTGTTCATAAAAAGTGAAACCAATGAACCAGAATTTTGTAATGTTTAAAACCAGTTGGAAAGGCATTTCTTGGAAAGCTAGTGATTGCCTACATAGCTCTGCACTTTGATAATTAACACACAAATGATAGAAAGTTGTCTACACTTCTTTGACCCATGTTTGCTTGCTCCAAATGCTGTCACTACATTCAATTTTTTTCTTTTCTCTGTTGCATTGGATGTGATCTGGTGGGTATCCCCTGCATGCAGGTATAAGGAATCCCAACATAAAATATTCAAAATGTCTCTGCCTACCAGTTGATTTACTTGAGAAAATGTGGGATTCTGAATGTGAAGCCTGTCTGCTGCTATTCTGTTTAGAGCTGTATTGTCAAGTACAACCTTCAAAGGCAACAAAGAAATTTATTGTATACATGTAGTTATGTAATACTATAGGTGAGATTCGACAGACACTCATCATTTATCAAAAATTAGATCGTGCTGTTCTAGAAAAAATCCCCACCTACCACTGGCCCATCAAAGGTCATTGGAAATGCAGAGGGTATGGGCATCTCAAAAGCCAGAACATTTAAAAGAAAGTATGAAGCTACACTGAAATTTCCAAAAGGGAGGAGAATTCAATCAAAAAACCCTTCTGAGCTGAGGGTATGGATTTTATAGAACAACAAATAAGACGTTTACAAATTTCTCGTGGATATGTCACTTTACTTCTGACTAGCTTAAGACTACGTGAGGCAAACACTTGAAGCTTTGTCGTGACCTTTTTTAATTTTCAGTGTTTCATTTTTCTATGGACCATTTTCTAGACCACTCAAAGAATGTTTCATGAAGAGAAATTTATTTATCTATTTGAATTAATATTTAAGTTTAATAAGAACTTTACAACCAATCACCTTCTGCTAGTTAGAGTGATGTAACAGTTCTTGAATTTTGTACAAGTAGTAAGTACACCTACCACACAATCTGCATTTTGTGTAAGACGTTTGAGCGTGAGTATGGAGTTATATGGCTGTACTACAACATCACTGATGTCTTCCTGTAAAACAGAAAGACAGCTCTTTCAGAAATAAAGTGACTGTTGGGTTGTGATTTTTCTCAAAATTAGGTTACATCAAAAATGTATACAGAAAGACAGCTCTTTCAGAAATAAAGTCACTGTTGGTTGGTGATTATTCTCAAAATTAGGTTACATCAAAAATGTATACAGAAAGACAGCTCTTTCAGAAATAAAGTGACTGTTGGTTTGTGATTATTCTCAAAATTAGGTTACATCAAAAATGTATACAGAAAGACAGCTCTTTCAGAAATAAAGTCACTGTTGGTTTGGGATTATTCTCAAAATTAGGTTACATCAAAAATGTATACAGAAAGACAGCTCTTTCAGAAATAAAGTGACTGTTGGTTTGTGATTATTCTCAAAATTTGGTTACATCAAAATAAAAAAGAAACAACAATAAAGGCATCTTACTTGCTGTGGAAAAACTGAGTATGTCTGAATCAACTTCTTTGGAAACCTGTTGAAAATAAGACAAGAGATAATAATAACGTTCTTAGTTTCTTTCATCTTTACATCATTTTCAAGATGAAGCAAAAGTATATCACCACACACACAACTTTTGGTAAGCATCTTACAGGTAACTGAATCTCCCAGTTTTGACAGAAATATTGCATTATTTTCCTTGGCACATCTATTTCTCAAATAGATCCCAGGATTTCCACTTCCTACAGGTTTATATGTTGATTGATAGCAATGAAATTTAACACTACCTGTCGTTTAGTTTTTCCAAGAGGTATGAGCCCATTCCAGATCCTGTTCCACCGGCTATTGAATGACACATCACAAAACCCTGAAAAAAAAGCATGACACTCAAAAACCATGTTTTTAAACTTCATAGATTGAGCCTCTGATGAAACAATCTATTTGGATGGACATAAAAAACTTGTTTTGTCAAAAAAAAAAAAAAATCAGATAGATCTGAGCGGGTCATGTCTACTTGATATGCTAGCAAAAATTTCCCAGATCATGTGTACTAAAGGCATCCATGGTCAAGTGTTGATCAATACCCTTGCTTGATACCTTGATCGACACTTCCATTGACCCTTGATCAATGTCTCAATAGTCGGTTGAGAGTTCAATAATTTTCGCAAAATACACCATTGAGGACTGATCGATACATATGAGACGCTCAACACTAGGCCGACTATCAACCAACTGTTGATCAAGTGTTGATCAGGCGTCAATCAAGATGACGATAGAGTATCGATCGAGATGTCCTTAGATTGTTGATCGAGATGTTGACTGAGTGTTGGTCGAGGGTGGATTGAGGGTATCAATTGACAATCAACCGTTGACGCCCTTTGTACACATGATCCAATTTCCCTTCAGTACTGGTACCTCTAAACTGTCACTGCCATCAGCTTCTCTGTCGATAATATCAAATGTTTCTTCATGAAGTCGTTCAGCCTAAAAAAAAATCATAGATCACTGATTACTGACAATATTTTTACTTTACATGGTAACATCAAGATTCAAAATCTTAACATTGACAGGTGAAAAGTTCAGAAAAACCACTCTGAAACCTGAGAATATCCACTGGCCCAATTGTTGCCTGCACCTCCACCATGTTTTGAAGTGTACATGTTTTCAGGGTTGTACAAATTGGCATACGGCGAAGAAGTGATTGCATCTATTACCTGAAAAATATTTCAGTCAGCTGTTTATTGACAAATAAGAGACCACCAAACAATAGCGAATTCACTTACCCTTGGTTCTAAATCCAAAAGAACTGCTCTGGGAATATAGTGTTCATCATCAGCCTAAGAAAAAAATCAGTTGCATCATGACTTTAAAAATAAAGACAATCACTACTGTAAAGGTATTACAAAAATCAGGAAGTGGGTGCATATAACCTTTACCTGATAGAAAAACACATCTTTTCTGTCAGTCCCATCTGTGGCAAAGTCTTCAAGGATTCCATCTGGAGATCAAAGAAACACACATAAAAGACAGACCATTATTTTTTGAGGGGGGCGGAGGGGAGGTTGAGCAATTTTCTGGGGCATGAATTTTTTTCTCACGTTTAGGCTGTGCATGATATTTTCTTGGCGGGCAATAGCTTGCATAATAATTTTTTTAAAGTCAAACACAGGACCTGGTTAGCCGCAGCGCTTGGTCGATTTTTTTCCCATGGTTCCCCTTGCATGGTTTTTTTTTCCAGCTCAGTTTTTGCTGTGTAGGAATTATTTTTGGAAATTACCCATTCCCCCCTCCTCCGAAGAGTAATGGTCTGTACCTAATGATAGGAGGAAAACAATATATTGGGTTTCATTTTATACTGCAAAGGACAGAGGATCAACGAAATGCCAGGTTGTTGGTTGGGAGAGGGGTGATCAAATCAACAATGCCCCCGCTTGAATAAGAAAGGGTTCTGTTAAGCTGATACAAGTACACTGTAAGCATATTTGCTTGCAGGACACAAACATTAATCACCTCACTGCGAGAACTGTGTAGTGTTCCTATTACTTGCATACACAATAAAATTTGTGTTCATTCTAGAAAATACCCATACCACCAAACCATTTACTATGTCCCATACCACCAAATTGAAGGTTCTTGGTTCGTACCCCTCTGCTCCTCTTGCCTCCTGCACCCTTTCAAAAAATTATTCCCACTTTAGTTCCACACCATCTTTTAGAACATTTAGGCATTTGAAGTCCCCCACCTCTTGGAATTTCAGGTGACCTTCCATGGATTGAGTAGGGTAACCCGAAAACACTGGCCCCCGGTCTGCGAACCCCCACTACAGACCGGGTCCGTGGACTACCTATGGACCAGTCCATGGACTCCCCCTACGGACCCCCTCTACGGACCACCCCCCAAAATATAATAAAAATAATAAATAAATATTTCAGTTGTGGGTTGTCCGACAGATTACTCGTGATGGCGAAATTTCGAACGTTACATTTTACAAATGGGCAGACCTGGATTCAGGCTCGGGTGCAATTTATATAATTACACATTGTCATTTCCTTTGCTGTGGCCATAAAGTATAAGAAAGACGCGTACGGGGAAGCCTCCGGGAAGCCTCGAAATTTGTGTTCTTTCCCCTCTGCAATTTTGTTCAGCCCATCCTCCCGTGGGCTTGTGAACTTGTTCCAGGCTTCACAATTTACTCAGCGGAATAACAGATACAAACAAGAATAAACGGCCTAAAAATATATCTTCCATAGCCAGATTGAGCCACAAATGGAAGGTAAGAACTTTCCTTCTTACCTTCGGCATCTCCTTACGCTGAAAACGGCTTTTAGGCAATTTTTTTGGGGGGGAGGGGGGGGGGTGGGGTGTTAAAAACCCAAGTCTGTTACAATTGACGGTGTAACACTTGAAAAATCACTGACACAAGTTTGAATCTACTAGACAACCCATAAGTGAAATCTTTATTTATTTTTACACTATTTTAGGGTGGTGCATAGAGGAGGTCCGTAGGGGTAGTCCATGGACCGGTCCGTAGGGTAGTCCGCGGACCTGGTCCGTTGTGGGGGTCTGCGGACCAGGGATCAGTGTTTTCAGGTTACCCGATTAAGTATGGATATTTTCTGGAATAATTTGCATATATGTAACTGGCCCACATCCACAAAAAAATTCCCGGGAGGGGGTTCAGTCTTATATGGCCCATATGTGGAAGTGCCCCAGGAGGGCATCGTTTTTAGCCTCACTGTCCTGAAGAAGGTAAAATAATTTTCTGTAAGTCTGTCCTAAACAGGGTCTAAGCCTATCCTAAACTGGTTATGACTGCACAATTTCTGTCGTTAAATGCGATTAAGCATGAGTTGACCATTCCAGGCCACACCAGAGAAACCAGAGTTTGCATGGGGTTTAAAAAACAAAATAATGGCGAACTACCTGGTCGTATTCCGTGTTCAGCACAAAGCTGCTTCCAGAATTCCATCCCAACTGTTCAAGAAAAAGAGGAAAATAAGGATTTAAGCTTGCTATCAGCAAGACATTTTTCAAAAGAAGATCTCGACATGTACAGCCAATATGCACAAAACATGCATCCACTGCGGTGGTTCTCGGTAAACGCTCTCAAAAAAACTTACTTTGATTTCCACATTGTCCAATTTGCAGAGTTATAATTTCACGGGGCATCTCGATTTAATATATGCGATTAAATGGCGTTAAAAGATCTTAAACCTTATCGAAATGAACATGGAAATCCATCAAAGTCGGAAAGTCGAAAATGGCGGCAGGTACATCGATTGTGTCAGCGGTCTACTGGAAACTCAGTATTAGGGATTGGTGGGTGGAGTTTAATTGTAAATTAAGTCTAACCACTTTCATTGAATAAGAAATCCATATTCTTCAAAACTTTGTGTCACTGAAAATTTGTTAATATCAGAACGAGGATTAGTAAGTTAAAAGGACTAAAAAATGAAAATTTCTTTTAGTAGTACTAATTGTCTCATAATTCTTCCCTTCCCGTCCCTCCCGTCCCTTTTTTCGGCGTTTTGTAACATTGTTGTTTGTACAGCCGGCTGACAGCTCTAAATGGCCGCCAAAGACCTTCTACAAGTTTTGCTGCAAGTCAGCGAAAAATCGGCCCAAATTGCACGAGCATGGCGCTGTCAGGAGGAACTGTTCGAGTTGATGGTCGAAGAGAAAACAGAGAAAGAGAAGAACCAGCGATTTGTACACGATTTTAAGACGCTGGCCGATGTTCTTGTTCAAGAAGTCGTGAAACATTATGTCACCCAGAAGGTGAGTTGAGCTCAAGCTGTTGTATTGGCACAATAAATCGACGTGGTTCTTGACTTTACACACTTTAATTGCTACTATCTCGAGACAATTTCGTTCTAGGAATGATCCACCTTATTTTAAAAGTGTAAACGTCTTTCTTTTCTTCACCCATACAGTTTCCTGAGTTCAGTGGTTATATTTTCGGCGAAGAATCAAACATATTTACCAACAGCTTTGGCCAGGAAATTAGAATAGAAGTTCAAGAAGACCCTTCTGAGACGTCCAAACATTTGGCGACGGTTCTTTGTGGAAACGAAAGTGCTGCCCGTCTGCTGGCAGATCTTATTCACGCTGACACTGTCTTGGAGAAAGAAGAAACACGAGCTTTGAATGATCAGTTAGATTTTGAGCTACCATTGAATGAGTTAGCCATTTGGATTGATCCAATTGGTAAGCGGGGAAGATTTGCAGACTCCAGGTGCACAACACCAGTTTTGTTTATTATCATGATATTTTTCAAATGCATCTATGTCTGTTATTACTTGGGTGTTTCCAAAACGTACCTTAGAAACTTAAATTTGTTTCTGTGAATGTTTGCAAAGTATGTGCTTACAAGTAAATTATTAAAACAAAGGTACCTGTTACCAGGGATACATTGTGGCTTCTGATTGGTCTATAGAGTGATTTTTAATTGACTGTGGAAAGTAACCAGGTGATTACTTTGGTCAGGGGCGGATCCAGGATTTTTCAAGGGAGGGGGGGGGGGGGGCACATGGCTGGTACCTTGCAGCTGAAAAATCAATGGGACATGCTCCCAAAATGTTGTAATTTGAGAATTGGAACCTAAGTAAAAACCTTTTCACTAGAAATACTAGCAATACCACAAAGTAGAAATTTCAATGAGGCACCTGTCCAGAGAGTTTGCATTTATTTCTGTTATAATATTTACAACCTTTTTCTAATTTTTTATGTTTTCCTTCTCCAAAAGGGGGGTTTTACAACAATCAGTTGAAAACTGAACTATTTTAGCGGTATAGCATATCATTTCAGATGTGCTAAACGCAGACATATTTCCAGCTGTCGCTTGTCTGCACCAAAAATTTGATAACAGCTGGAAATATGTCTTCATTTGCAGGCTAGGGTTTGGATGGTTAGCATGAAGGCTCTGTAGCCAGAATCCAGGTTTAGTGAGCTATCAATGGGTATGGAGAGGATGATGGGCTGCTACTCTTACTCAAGAAATTAGCTAGTCAGTGTTCCAGTAGCTATTTGAGGAACAATTTTTGGATAAATTACAGATCCCAATCTTCATTATTGGTTTTGTCTCAGTTTTCTGATGGTATTCTTTTTTTTCTCAGATTCTACAACAGAATACATTTCAAATTCTCCTGGAGAGGAAATTGACAGCATTGTAGTTTCAGGATTGCCCTGTGCAACTGTCCTTATTGGTGTATTTCATCGTGAAAGTGGTCTGCCTGTGGCTGGAGTTATCAATCAGCCTTTTTCAAGTCTGATCCAAGACAGCTCAAGTAGTAATCAGTGGAATGGAAGAAGGCTATGGGGAGTTACACATGCTGAGCATTTCTGTTATTTCCTTGGAAAAGAGAGAAGGACTGCAAGTGAAGCTAAAAGAGACACCACGTCTCTAAATTTTAAGATCGCTATAAGTGGAAGTGAAAGTGAAAACTTGAAAAAGACTCTGTTGTCTGCCGGTGCTAAGTTATTTCCAATTTCTGGTGTTGGCCACAAACTTCTTCACGTAATTGATGGCAATGTAGATTTCTATGTTCTTTCCCATGCCTCCTCCTTTAAGTGGGATACTTGTGCAGCACATGCAATACTTTGTTCCATGGGGGGAGGGGTGGTGACCTTCAATGGGGCCATGTCATTGAAATTAACAACAAAAGAACTTGATAAAGTGAATCTTGAAAAATGCAAAATAACATATCACAAGCCAGATGACGACATTGGGAAGAAATGGAGCAACATCAATGGAGTGATTGCTTTTAAATCGTATCAAAGAGTTTTTCAACTCTTGGAATCTTTACACTGATCAATACAGTGACAAACAGAATTGAAAAGTTGGTTATATGTAATTTATTACATGAAATCATAAACTTATAGACTACTTGCAGTGGGAAACCCTCTATTTTTTGCACACATCCCAGTTTGTGGATATCAGTGTCAATAGTTAATAATGTAATGCCTCTAGTTAAATTATTTTTATCAAGGCCATGCTTGCAGTAGTTTAAACTGGGATGAGGTAAACCTGTAAAATTATGTTGTAAAGTCAAAAGGGGATTGAGATAGAACCCAACCTTGTTCCCTCATTCCGTCGTTCCCTTCCCTTTTCCCTTATAAATTTCACAACCACATCCCCCCCCCCCCCCCCCCCTGCTCAGC
>Ga0126339_10002295_pt1 | contig 13646 bp, 6 predicted proteins | sample OrbTmetagenome_2_FD_92532 | JGI IMG/M metagenome (GOLD analysis project Ga0126339, IMG submission 92532) | Coral microbial communities from Petempiche,Puerto Morelos, Mexico - Orbicella T R C metagenome | ecosystem: Host-associated > Invertebrates > Cnidaria > Coral | place: Petempiche,Puerto... | reverse complement strand
GACTTCCGACTTCCGACTTCCGACCTCTGAGTTCCGACTTCTGACTTCCGACTCTCGACTTCCGACCTCCGAGTTCTGACTTCCGAGCTTCGACTTCCGACTTTCGACTTCCGACTTCCGACTTCCGACTTCAAAATTTAAAGGACCGATTTTCGACGTACAACTTATTTACCTGGAGCTTTGAATACATTGTTTACCACAATGTTTATCACCGCTGTTTGTGTTGTATTCTTAGCCAAATCAGACGTCAGGTTTCGGGTCAGATTTCAATATTTGCATGTCTCGGTAAGTTAGTGTTAACTTAGTTCGTATTTGGGGTCAAATTATTGTCTTAAACCAAACAATTCCAGCAGAAGTGAACACCAAATATCCGAAATTTATGCCCTTGAGCGAGATGATGAGCATCCCCATCTCCACCCCGAACACTATTTCTGAGGTAATGTAACGCAAAATGCAGTTAAGAATTCATAGCTCTGTTGTTTAAAAGAGCTCGGTCACGCAGTGAGACTATTCACTAAGCAATCACTATTCACGAGAATAGACTATTCACAAGACTATTCACTTTGAAATCATATCTGTCAAAATTCAATTGTTTTTCAATGCCACCCAATGAGAAACAGATCGCACAACGAGATGTGTTGTTATTATCTACATCATAAGCCGACGGACCATTATTTTCTTCTAAGGGGGAGGTGGGGGGTTGGGGATTTTCTGGGGCATGAATTTTTTTCTCACATTTCAGTTGTGCATATTTTTTTCTGGTGGGCAATACCTTGTGCAAGAATTTTTTGGACATAAAAAAATTCAAAATATTGATAGTAGAAGCACTTGCTCGATTTTTGTTTCAGTGTTTGCTGTGCAGGATTTTTTTTTTTTTTGGAAATTGCCCAGCTCTCCCTCCCCCCTAAAAAATAATGATCCGTCCCTAATAAACATTTGAGGAAAAATACACTGCTCTAGTTGTTTGGAATCAGGCTCAACAAATGTCTTCGTCAAGACAAAAAAGGACATAAGATAATTTAAGTCAGTTCCCACTAGGGGTTAAAACGTTAGAACTGAAGTCTCTTCATCTGAGTTTTATAGTGAACGCAGAAAATTCTCAGAAAAGCAACAAGATAAAGTAATGTTTTATTAAATAACGCAGTATGAAGGGCTAGTAAAGTGACACAAAACGACCGGAGAAAAGCGATTCCAAACGCTAATGATTGCACTCGCTAATACACAAAATAAGGTTGGCAGGCTACATCCGACCAAACTGTGTATAAATAATATAAGTGTCTATATGTAATGGTAACAAAATTTGTTAGTTTCAGTTTATTGCGATCTTTGTTTGGCGACGTCTTGGACTCGATACCGTTGCGTTTCCAACATGATTTTGCAAAACAAAAGCATCTGTTTCTAGTTTGTCAGTGAAAATACATTTACATAACAAGTACAATGCAGCTTAACTTCAACTTAACGAAACATAACAATACAAATATTAAAATCTGGCCCAATTTCCAGGGAAATAAGTCACTCGTCGGAGTTCGATCATTTAAATTTTGAAGTCACAAGTCGGAAGTCGGAAGTCGGAAGTCGGAAGTCGGGAGTCGGAACTCAGAAGTCGGAACTCAGAAGTTGGAACTCAGATGTCGGAAGTCGGAACTCAGAAGTCGGAACTCAGAAGTCCGATCCGAAGTCGGAACTCAGAAGTCGGAAGTCGGAAGTCCCTCCTCAGCTTCCGTATGAAATAATGTCTTTGTCTTTTCTGATTTGACCCATTTTTATCCTCAACATCAAGCCAAAATTTAAACCAATTTCATATATGTTCATTTGTAATTGCCTTGTAACCCATGTCCTACACTTCCACATTTTTGCACCATTGTGGTTATTAACTCTCCAGTAACTACATGTCCTCTTAGAAGGCGTTTTTATGCTTGCAGTGAAAAGTTCTGAGCATTTTGATCCACTGGGTTTTACCAAAGAGCTTGGCAAGATCAACTACTACTGGAATCAGTACAAATGCACGGATTCACTTAACTTTTCTGATCCTGCTCTAAATTGTTATCTTTTCCAGAAAACAGTCTTAAATATACCTATGAAAAGGTGGAATTGCTACGATCGCAGAGTTCGAAAACTCAGTTCTGAATAGATTTTCCCATGTGAACAGTTATCAGAAGAAGACAGAAATTAGTTTCCCCCATTTGTCACAGACAAGAGAAAACCGTACAACAAAGTTATAAAATAAGAAAAAGGTGTTTTTCTTTGGGTGTTTACAACTGGGGATAGAATAACAACTTGGTTTAATACGAATCCAGAAGAGGATTCAAACTGCCAATAAACTGTACAGGACTGTGACATAACAAGACATATAAACATAAATTGACGTACGCCCAAACAGTGGAGATTAAGGAGGCTAGCAACAGTTTCCAGCACTTTTCTAACAGCTATACTTTGAACGATGAATACTACCAATGTTTAACAAGTGCTGCTACAATAATGGTATCATACAAATTCCTAACCACTAGTAAACAAGTTGCGGTTATCCTTTTAATATAACAGGTTCCTGTAGGAACAATATGACCTGCTAAAAACACCCTAAATTTTAGCTTTTAACGCTTATAACTCATAAACGAGCTCGGTGACCCCCATTTTTATTATCGAATTGTAATAAGCATGATAAGATGCAACTTTTTGCAAAGTTTAAAAAAACTCTGCGGAGTGGGTTTAAATTTGCGAAATTTTAAGGTGGCTCTGAACCCACTCCGCAGCGTGGTTTTCGATATTTTATGACGTCAACATAAGCACAAAAGGTAACACTAACAGTGAATTTTCTCGCGTTTCCTTCGGTGAAATTCCGTAAAATTTGACATACTGGTAATAACTATTTTACTTTAGTTGGAGCTCGTTTTTTAGAGAAATCGATCTGACAAGATTTTCAGAAGCGGTAAAAGACATAAATCTGCAAAAATCGGAAAAACAACCTTTGCAAACCCTACTTTATTCGTGTTGTAAAATTCGTATCCCACCGGATTCAACGTACTATGAGAACTTTGGAAGATTTCAGCGAAGGAAATTCGAGAAAATCACAAATAAAGACATAAAAACGGTAAAAAACGCACATGTTTGGGCATTATAATTCTAAACTAAAGGCCATAATTTTAACAGAGATGGCAGTAATTAAAACATTATTTCATTATTGCTTATTACATTTGATAAGTTTGAGAGGACTGGGTGTAAAAACGAATGCAAAAACAGCAGTCAAAACATAACACTAGCGCGCGCAACCCGATAAATGATTACTCTATGGAACCACCTTAAGCAAACAGTTAATAGAGAAAGGAAAAACATCATAGAATATTTTTAAAAGAGTTAAAAGTTGGGCTGTTATAACCCATCAAAACTGTAGTAAGCCACCTTAAATTGAGTAATTTGAACGAACGGTTCCATGTTTAGCGCTACACTAGAGATTTCAAACGATATATGCGCCCGCAAAACAGCGGAGTTGCGAAAAGGTAGCAGATAATCAACCAGCCCTTCAGTAGCACAATCTGATCCTCCTCCAATACAGCCCGTAACTTGTTTATGCAATTCACGGGTTAAAAAGCATACAAGATTAGATAGAATTTCTACTGTAGCGAGTGTAGATCGAGCTGAATGCTGTATTAATATACACGGAAAGAGTGACGCGTGATGTTGTAACTGAGATTAGAAATCAGATACAGTATAAGCACAAATATCCCAATGTGACTTTTTCAGCGCGCTCACAAGTAAAGGCCGGTGCTGTTTTAGTTATTTTATTATACGTATTTCATCAGAAAAGATTAGTATGTACATCAGGGCCAATTCGTAGCCAATTCTCAAATACATAATTTATTAACATATAATATTCTTCGCTTTTTCCTTCATCAATACCTGATCGCAGGAAGTAAACCTATATTAATTTTCAGATAATTTACATATCGATATTTTCAGAATGAGTTTACAATTTCGTTCCCGATTACTGTGGATACCTGGAAATAAAATACAGATCTGGAAGCCTTCTGTCGCCATTTATTTGACAATCCCTTCTGGCCACGTTTAAAGCAATAATGCCATTCCTTAATTGTTCCGTCTTGCAATTTACAACCATTGTGAAATTAAGCTGATAAATGAATTTGCATTGTCTACTCTCTTTAGCCGCTGCCAAAACAGGTTAAGTCGTGACTGAATCGGCGGATTGTCCAGCCTTTCTAGGAGGTAACAGATTCACGCCCTTTTTGACCGTATATCTTTCACCAAACTTGTATCAATTGCAGCGTGTAAAATGAAATGTGAAAGGGCCAAAGATTCTTGGCTGCACGAGGATGTCCTCGCGCGACAGGTGTATATCGATGTTGAACTCACGTTTTATTTAGGGGCGCTCTGTCACTTTCACGTGTCTTAACTCTCCACTAGAGATTCTCGTAGTTGAAGGGTTTTACTCCCGCTTCGTAAAATGAACTTTCTGAGGTGTTCTCTTTCTGAACCACTTATTCGCGTTTATCTCAGAAGACAGAGAAGATGTAGAACTTTTTTTTGAGATCGTAAGTGTCCAGAAATAAACTGAGTGTAAATCGCATGCTGTGTCTAAATATACCATGTACAAGCGAAAACAAAAATTTCGATATATCAGATGGGCAAAATTGCTTAATGCATGAATGATAAACATAGACTTGGCTGACAGTGGACTTGACAGCTAACACTGAAGAACAAATACGATGGCAGGCTTCAGTATAATTAAAAACGTACGGACTGAGGGATTCGAAGTCCATAACGGATATTAGTCCTCTGCTCTCACTGAAATCCAACTTTGAAAAACAACACACTGTTGGATCACATGTAAAAAAAGAAAGCCGGTCAAATAAATGCTTCACTTCATCATTAGTCCCTATCCGCACGTGGCAGTCACACGCAAATATCGCGTTTTGTTCATTTGTCACGTTAAAATATTGCATTGTGGATTGATTTTGCATAGCCAGCGGCCAAGCCACCTGTTTGGATGACAGATTGAATTGATGGCAACTAGATAGCTTCTCTGCCGCTCAGTAGAAATAAAACACGCTTGTTGTTCAAGCACTAAGCAACATCCATCAACACGCTGTTGGCAGCACATTTCACAAGTCTGCAAGGTAGATATCCCTACTGTATCTAGTTTTAGTTTCCAAAACTTCTAATTTCCCTGGTGTCACTGTCTCCCTGCTTTTCCTTCTATACACAGTGATAGAACATAGACTAGTACAAATATTTCTTCTCACTGCAACTTGAGCTCGTAAAGTAAGAAGCTCGCTGTACCCATTGAGAACCGTAATATAGTTCTAAAATCGATTTTGACGATGGCAGATAATTTTTCATTTGAAACCTTAGGTATAAGCAGAATGAAGACCATTTTACAAAGCACGAGTAAGATCTTACAAGCGAGCACAAGCGGCGAAACATGTGAAGGTGATATGGCACACCTAACAGGCAAAGTGAGCCAGTTTACATTTCACGCGTCACGCGAGACCCATCGATATGAGCTTCATACAGCCAACGGCCAACTGCAGAATCAAGTGGAGCGACTTTTTCCAGAGTTTTTTACAAGTTGCAGTAACACGGTTTTCGTGGAAAGCCACAAGGTCAAGACTTATAGAAATGGCAAGCTTGAGCAAACACCCAACGATCCACTTATTCAGTCATGGTTGAACTTGTATGGAGGTGGCTCAAGTGATTAGACATGCAGTGCGCGCATTTATGAACGTACGGATGTTCGTTGTGAAAAGGAACAATAAAGAAATAGCTTGGCTTTTCATCGGTCAAAAATTGCGGATAAAGAAGACAAAACAAAACGATTGTTAACATTCTTTCCGATACCGTACAACTGAAAAAAGCCGAACAGGGAATCTTCCATATTTTTGTTAGGCCTTTAGAACCCCGCGCTCATCATCTAAGCGAGTTATAAGTCCTAGGGTCATAGATTTAGATTACTTAATATATAAATAAGAACTCCTTAATTAATTTCTCTTGGAAATGTTGTTTTTTAAAGCAGTAAGTGTAGGTCTCCGCCCTAAAAGTTTCAAGGATATTCCCTAAGTAGAAACACGTGTTTTAGAAAAATTAAGACACTTTCTTTACTTCCGATCATTTAAGAAAAAATATAGTGTGAAAAATAACACTTAAAGATAAATGCTCCATCTACGACCAGTGTTTAATCCTTCAGTAAGTATGTTTTAAAAACAGATTGTGTTGTGTGGCAAAACGAATAAACAAGTTTTGTATCATATTTCTCGCCTATAATATGTTTTTATGTTTCGAATTCAGCGCAAAAGTGCTTGCAAGCTGCATAGTCTGCTCTTTTTCTGTACGCCTACACACCATTAATTCTAACGATGACTATTGACACTGGCGGCACTATAATTGTAGTTATCGAAGACATTTACTTAAAGAAATAAAGGGTGAAAAACCTAAACAGCAATAGTGGTTTGAAAATATATTGCTATGAAAATAAATAAGTGTCAGACACCATTTTTTTTAAAGAGAAAAAAGGGCTTGCAGTTATTTTGATTCCGTGATATTGATAAAAGCTTCCCGCAAGCAAAAGCTAATCCAGTTTGATTTTTTATTAAATTTGCGGAACCTTTGAAATGAAAATGCCAGTGAGGTGTGTGACAAATAGAGTCACTGACTGCATTAAAATGGCTTTAAACATACACATTATTTACCTACTGGTGTTTCTTAAGGTTATTTTATCGTATTTCCAAGACATATTGGTTAGATATTTCAGGTATTCCCTGTTATCTGATGTAAGGTCGATAAATCAATAAATTTCGGGTTTAACTTTATGTGATATATATATCAACTATCGTCAGAATCGTTGACTTATTTAACACAGCTCTAAATACACACGTTATTTTAATTTACAAACTGGTATTTCTTAGTAAAATAATCGTGTCGCTTTTAAATGTCCTATAAGTTGGGTATCTTAGGTATTTCCCGTAGTCCGACAAAATTTTAGCGAATCTGTAAAATTTCTGGTTAACTTTTTGGTGACTCGCCGACAGCAACTGGGCTATTTCTCTCGCGAAACAGAAGCACTGTTGTCAGTCGGGCCGCCCTGTTTACGCAGTGTGGTTAAATTATAAAGGACTAGACAGAAAGACGAACCTTAAGTCCACAGACAACCTTAATGGTTTTCAAATAGCAATGTAAACCATGAGAAGAAAATTTACCCAGTAATTTCCGTCGTGAAAAAAAAAAAAAACAAGGAAAAAACGTGATGGAGAACAGATATTTACAGAAACACGTGGAATTAAAAGCACAGCTAAGATATTCGAAGGTGGCGTACATACATGCATACATGCACACATACATAAAACTTTATTTCATCTCAGATTTTGAGTAGCCAAAAATAAGCTAGTATCTCCGAGAAAATTAAAATCAAAATAAAGTAACGCTATGTATATAAAATAAAATATTAACTTAGACGAGTTAATGTGAGTTCAAGCGAATCTTGAGCTGAAACGCAGGCAAGAATGTTGTTCAGTCAACGTGTGCCCGGCTACAGTCTTACCGTTAATGGCGTAAGCAAAGTGAAATTGATAAGAGTCTGGACGCTAATTCAAGTTCTCATTTATGTTTAACTCAAAAAAAGTGTGGAGCGTGAGTTCAAGCGAATCTTGAGCTGAAACGCAGGCAAGAATGTTGTTCAGTCAACGTGTGCCCGGCTACAGTCTTAATGTTAAACTGTTCTTTGCGCAAGAGCAAGCACAACTTGGCGCAATCTGGTGAAGACTAGTGTGATGAATTCTAAACAACTTGCCTTTGCAGTTTCCTGTACTGAAGCTACGATCTTGTGATGACGTTCGATAAAATTGTAGTATTTCCAGTATCTTGACTATTTTCATTAAATGTCAAGCTGTTTCTGACACCAGAATACTAAATACCTTTTTAGGTCACAAGACATCCATGTTAACCTAAGGATATATTTATATCTTTTACATTTTCCGACTTTCCGTCATTTGTTATCATTAAAAAAGACGTAAAATTGTGCGCGTCTCTCCTTCGAAGTTTTAAAGGTGCCGTAAATTGGAAAAAAAGTGATACTCGATTCGGAAATGTCGCGCCTACAAGTTTTCGATTCTCGTTCAACTTTTTTTTTCAAATTAAGCATCATTTTGAGCTAGTAATTGATTGGGCACTGCTGGGTTCCATGGTAGTCAATAAAGGTGGCATAAGGAACAGTAGGGTGCATGAAAAAGAAATCAAGATAACAAAAACTGTCGGTCGCATAAAGGAGGATACAGCCGTAAGTTGTCAAAACAGTAGTGCCTTATTTGCATTAGATGCCACTCGAATGTTCTGCAGAACATTTCACTGTTTTAATTATAGCGATAAGAAGAAAACATGTGATGTTTAACACATTGATCAGCTTCGACAGCTCTGCCCTTTTCCTGTTGCACACTGAGAAACAACTTCTTTTCTGGTAAAATTTGTCAACTTCTTACATTTTGTATTTTCCTTTATCTCTTTTAGGACAGCATCAGAGTCGGTCCCACACGACTGTTTTGAGCTAGCAGTGGCCAGCTAGAAAGCTTTCCCTCTGTAGCTAAACTAGAAGCGATACAACGTTTCTTTCTGACATCTTTCTCGAGTTCTTATCAGAGCATCGGGAACTTGACCTTGACAGAGAGTCCCAGAGATGTAATTTGATTTTTTTTAATATCTTACGCGAGTACATAATTGCACACTACTCTATTCCTCCATCGTTTTCTTATTGCGTTGGTAGGAAGGGACAATAATTATATTTTAGCCCCCGCAGAGAAATTAGATCATTAAACCGGAGGTTGTTGTATTACTTAAGTGAAGCCGGACAAATTTACATTTTGTGCAAGTACATAATGAATTTAACTCTGTTTTATTCCTGTATCATGTGCTTACTGCGAAAGGAGGATGTAACATTGCTGTTTAACATCCCCTACAGAGGCCTTGCCCATTATACTCGGTCGTATTGAAGTAATTTATCTCTTATACAACGTGATAGGCTCTTGTGCATCACGCTAGCATTTTGTCGAGCATTTTAATCAGGCACAACCATTAAGCATTATTCGAGCATTTTGATGGCGTTTTTGCTGGAAATTCTATTCACAGAAGAAGGAAGTTGAAAAAATATTGATGCTCAAACATTTTAAAAATCCAAAGCCAAGAAACTAAGCCCTAATAGCTGAATGAAGATCACCGGTTTTTGGTTTGAAGAGTTACAACGCGCGATAGTAGTAAGCTCATCTTCATCGTCAGTCGATTTGTATTACTTGTACGTTGACACATTTGTCTGAGTCAACAACCTAGCCTGTTAAAAATGTGAGAATTAATACATTTTTATCATGAGCGAGAGTACTACTGACCTTTTTGGGGTAGACCGATCACTTTAGCATTTTAGGAAGCAAAAGCATAATGCGAGGGCCTGCATGATAACCGAGAATTAGACAAACTTTTTAAGTGTCTGCTGCGAAATTACGCTTTCTTCAACTGTCAGCTGAGATCTGATATCCATAAAATTTACTGTAAGCTGAGAAATGGGCTAAACTGAATTTTAACGAAGACGAATACTCGAGAAAACGGCGAAAATCCACATAATGACTGACACTCCAGAAACCCTAAATGTGCAAAAGCAAAAATGGAAGTATTTCAGATATAAAAATAAAAACTAGCAGAAAGAGCTTTTTAAAAAACATAGTTCTTTCTTATGGACTAAAAGATATCAGGGTGAACATCTCGCAGTATCTAGTTACAGCGCGACTTCAAATATCAAAATCATTTTCTATTTTAAAAAAAAAACATTTTTGACAAAGTTTGCCGTACGAGCAAAGACTCACATCAAAATCTCTACACGGCTAACCCACAAACTGGACAGCTCAAAAACGTAACGATGAGAAAAGCAATCTAAAAATAAAAACCTTTGGCTCAAAATTTCAAAAAAGGCCTTTCAGAGAAGCTCGCAAGATAATTTTGATTCGCATGGCATTAAAGCAAATTGCGTTCATGACTTCCGTAAGATGCCTTTAGTTATTCTTTATCACTCCTCAGCCCGACGTGTAGTGGGCTTTTAACTGCAGCTGCTTCCATGCAAAATGTCCCCCTAATTGTTATGTCAAGTCCCTCCGCGTATCTGATGATGACGTACTTTACGTCATCAACTCAAGTGTCATAGTCCCAGTCCCTTTGGTCCGAATCTGGTCGGCCGCGTTGTTAGACGAAACAAAAAGGATTTTAAAACCATGGGAAGAAAGTTGCAATCTTAAAAGAAGAAATTCACTGTAATGACAAAATCGTTAAGTAGTCTATCGGATGACTACAAAATCGCGTCACGACCTATTAGGAGACAATTTCACCATGCAATGTGTCGTTCCTTTAAATATTTACGGCAACCCTTTGAATATATAATGACTGTTCCTCCGAGCACTAAACAAGCACGAGATATAGTTTAGAATAGGCGAATTGTACGATTGCGTCATGTGATTACAACTACCAGAATCCTTGAATTTCATGCTAATCCTCTGCGGGGAAAAAAGATGCCGGCTGTACATTTTACCACATTACCATGCGAGCCTTACACAGCCCATAAAGTACAAGGAAAGTCATATTTTTCGATATTTTTCCCTGTGCTAGCGAAATTGTGTATGCTAGGTTTGAAAGAATTTTTCTGTACGTTTCTATGAGCGTTGTTTAAGTTTTCGTGCGCTAAGAGTCATGGGTAGTACCAGTCGTCATCTTTTTTCCTGAGGGGGATTAGGGCAATTGTGGTTTAAACCCCACTGTGACTTCAAAATTACATAATAAGGGGAAAACGAAATGGAGTCTGGTAGCTGCAGTCAAATAACGACATCGTGTAAATTTGCTATTAGCGATAGCCTTTCAGTATTTGAAGTACGGCGTTTTCCCTCTGCCATGAAAATGGCGCATCGCTCGGCCCCTAAGGTTTCAAGCGAAAACTAGCCCCTACATTAGACATGACTACATGTTAGTTATTAATACCGCAGCCAGTTTTTACCTTATAATCCGACTAGTTTGTTGTTTTATAACTATCTAGCGTAAACGTCTTTCAAGTAAAACCATTATATAGTGCCTTGAACGCTTCATATTTTATATTTTTTGTTCATACATAAATTATCCTCCTCAGCTGCTTGTCACCTACAGCAAAGAGGGAAACGGTTTCTCTGTTCCCAGCTTGAAGTTGGTAAGGATGATAAATTCATGTACGATAAAGAATTAAAAGATAGACAGAAACACGGAGAACATGTTATCTGTTTCTTTTAGTAAATAACGCCACGAAAAAAGAAAACAACTTGTTTACTTTGATCATCAAAATGAAAATCTCTTTGCTCGCGCCATCATACGTCAACACTTGTGCTAGTTCTGTGTTTCTATCGAGTTATAACAACACGGTTTTTACCCAATCAGTGCGCGTATTTTTTTTTGGATATTTTTTAATTTCAGATCATGTGCGTAACTGCAAAGTGGTCGCGGTTTACCGCAGAGTAAATATTGATGAGCTTGTTTAGTTGTTCTTCAACCCTACCATAACAACTGGATGACTTCATTCCAATAACATCTGCGACGCCTCGTGTAATCAGCCACTATATTTTTACTATTGGAAGTGACATTTATTTCAAACATAAAATGGGTTGTATATCATTTTTTGAAGAAAAAAACAGGAACGCTAGGCTGAGATATAGCAGCCTTGACAGTCTTGGAAGAATTAGAATCTTACCGATTTTCAGTAAAAGAACTTGTGTTTACAGCGGTTGACTAAGCTAAATGGCAAATAGAGCAAAAGGTTTGCGTTTCAGCCGCCTTGAAGCCATAATGGAGATGAAAGAGTGGAAAAGAGAAACAATGCCGAGTGCTTTGATTTTCAGCGCAGGATTCTGGAAATGCGGAAATAACAATCTAAGGAGAGATAAAATTACTTTACCCTCCACTCGAATACACAACAGGATTAAACAGAAAGAATTCAAAAAAGTTGACTGACCTCTCGCAACACGTTAGCTAAATTTTCACTGATATTCAGAAACGAAAAAGTGAAAACGACCGACGAAGCTGTTATCAAAATAACACAGGACGCTCGAAAGCTCTGCGCGATAGCTGAAGTTGAAATGCTTTTTCTCGAATTTTTTTCCCAGAAAAAGAGCATTGATCTCTGTCGACTAGGAAACTACTATAATGATCAGCAATCGAACATGGAAGGAAAACGAAGTTCCTCTTGTTCGAGCTTGGTTGAACTTATGTTATAAGCCCTTTGCATTTTTAAATTGAAGCTTTTTTCAACAAAAACAGTCATTCAGTCATGTCTCTAACCATTTCTGACAGTCCTACAAGGAATAATTAATACGGTTGTTGTTAATCTGGTGCATCTAGACAACTAAAATGCATAGTAAGCTGAAAATAATACTTAAAATCCTTGTTGAGAATCATTTTTTAATAAACTAATTAATTGGCATTCAAACTAGGCCTTGGAGCGTGCTTCTTCGTGCTAGCAATAAACACTCTATAACGAGGAGGGCAGCGCGTAAAATGGATCTTATACTCTCGTTTTGCTCATGTCAAAACTGGAATGAATGTCAACTGGTTATGTTTCAGGGCCGAATATTTTAACGGCATAAAAGTCATAACTGATTTGAGCTGAACTGATATCCTATTTTAGACTAACGCGTCTGAAAAACCATACCATATAGGGGTGTGCCCGGGTAACGTGGATTAACCACAATTTGGGTAGACCACATTAAGCTGTGGTGAACCATATGTATAGCTATTAACTCACATTTTCTTGTATTATCCATCATTGGCTTTTCAGAGGAAGGGAGGCTTTTATTAATAGGAGGTTTAAAAGAAAAAAGAACCGTTTACAATTAGGGATTTTTAAAACAACGAATTTACAATTATGCTTGGTTGGAATTTGGGTTAGCAGCAATTTTGTGATGACGTATTTTGGTACTACAATGTACCTTTTAAGGTGGAATGCGTAGGTAGTTAATGATACCTTTGAATTTTTCAGCGACGGAAAGAAACCGCCGACGACGTGAAACAACAAATGAACGTTTGTCTGCGTTCCAAAGCTAATTGTATCGAAATTTATATTCCATTTATTTACAGTGCTGTTAATATCTTGGTAACGAGAGACTCATTATTTACAGTGTCTTTTGATTCTCGATATCAAGTTAATTATCTACTGATATAAACTATCAGACTCGTGTCAACCAGTAAGCGTTCATAACAACAGCAGCCTATCTTTTTCACTCCCTTGTTACAAGTCTACTCATGACATGTATCGACTGAGTATAAACTAACTTCTATGTGTAACAGAAACGTAAAATTACTTATTAGTAGTAAATATGTAACAATCATGACCTCGAGAACACGGATGTCGACCCTTAGTCCCTGTTCCTTTGTCAAGTAAAGCACGGCAAGTACATTTACGTAGTATATAAAACATAGTTCGTGGTGGACGGTTGGAATCAGAACACATCTTTCATGGAATAGTGATAAATCTCTTTCGCAGACTCTGGCTCACGGTTACCTATTCGTTGTGTTCAATGTTTAAAAAATTACACCACAATGATTAATTAGTTTCCAAAAATGTTTATGCCATCTTTACTACTGAGAGATATACCTAT
>Ga0126339_10002293_pt1 | contig 13649 bp, 4 predicted proteins | sample OrbTmetagenome_2_FD_92532 | JGI IMG/M metagenome (GOLD analysis project Ga0126339, IMG submission 92532) | Coral microbial communities from Petempiche,Puerto Morelos, Mexico - Orbicella T R C metagenome | ecosystem: Host-associated > Invertebrates > Cnidaria > Coral | place: Petempiche,Puerto... | reverse complement strand
CTAACTAACTAACTAACTGACAAAAAACATCAAGAAAGCCACATCTACTAGAAAGACTTTTAGCGTCTGCAGTTGAGAGCCGTCAAACTTTGCGAAGAACTAGTACATGACAGTGTAACTGTGCTTCTCATTTCTTCTAGAATGGTTCTTTGAAAAATTCTAAGTGGTTACATGTAAACACTCCCGAGTAACCATTTTCCAGTGGAAAATGATTACTCCTGCTGCTGGTATGACTGACAGGCTATTTCAACAATCGCAATGTAATGATAATGCTTCACGCTAGGACACGTTAGCGCTCTTAGCCTGCGTAGCAAATGTTCCCGTACGAAGAGCTTTTCCGCATTCTGGCCGCGCGTAAATTGGAGCGAGAGCAAAACCTCGAATAAGCAGGGGGTTGTGAGGAGAGCAAAAACTCGACGACGCAGGAGGTAGTGGGGCCTCATTCCCTCCCCCCTCCCACTCTGCTTCGTCGAGTTTTTGCTCTCGCTCCAATTTACGCGCGGTCAGAATGCTCAATCCACGGATTGAGTTCGATTTTCGAACGTTCGATTGACTATGCCGGCGAATTTCGGGCTGGGCTTGCTCATTAATCTTAATATTAAGATCATTACAATAAGATCAGTAACACTGTCCGCATGGGTGATGGACGAAGGTCGAAAAATCAACTCCCTTTTAACAAAATTTCCAAATCGTTTTCTTTAAGATGAAAATTAAAACCAAGCTGGGATAGCGAACCTCATTTCTTTCGGTATTAGTATAAAACAACACCAGGCGAAGGAAGCGTGTCTGTAGTAGCTGTCAGTGTTACAAGTTTGAAACTGACACAAGTATAGCCGGATGATGAAGGCACTCCAAACAGACATTTACATCAAAACGCCACGGGTATTTTTAGAATTTACCACTTTATGTCGTACCCTCTCAGAAATGACACAGCTGAAGTATAGTAAAGTACTGTCTTATCTTTGGGAGCTAATCGTTAAAAGTTAGCTGATGAAACAGGCTGGGACTTTAAGATCGTTGGGTGTCAATAGAAAACCATAGTCTGGAGGGACCCGGGAGAGATCATGACCCGAGGGAGTGGTGACGCCACTTTCTGTGGGCTTGGGAAGAAAAAGGTAATCGTGCAATCCAGAAAAGAGATGTTACTTGGCCTGGTAAGTTGCGCACTGGTCAAACAAGAAAAGGGAAAAAAAAACCCGTGAGAAACAACAAGCCAGTGATTCAAGCACAAATTTCCACAATCACAACATTGCTAAACCTTGCGCGAGTCAGTCTCCCCGATGCTTGTGATTGCATTTTAACGTCAGTCTAATTGTCATATTCCTTTTGTGTTGCTACAAAAAAGGTGATATTATTCGCCAACCAACAAAGGTTCAGGCTATATCTGCCATATTAAAGCGGGGCTGTTGTAAAATCCAGCTTCAAAAATCCATTTAAAAAACCAAAAAAAGCCATGATAGTTTTTTTTTTTTTCTGTCAAAAGCAGTCGGAACGGGAAATTCAGAATCATGTAAGCTAAATTGTAGTACTGAGTAATTTGGTATAGGTTCTGCATCTGTTTTTTTCTCTGGGCGTCGTTAATTTTTCATTATCGACCGGCTACGGCGAAAGAAAAAACAAAACAACTACTGCAGCCTAATAAATTGGGCCTTCAGCTCACGAACAAAGTTGAACTGAGCCACTAGCCCAGTCTAAACGAGACAAAACAATTGTCTCACGATTTTATGAGCGACGACTTTGTGACCGAATGAAACAAAGCTCACAATAAAAGGCACGTGTGACATGGAGGACTATAAAAGAATATTTTCGACGACCATGGAACTTTGTCTTGGAGACACAAGAGCGACTCCAGACAAATCTCCAGTCGCACATTGTTACAGATCGATAGAATATCAATAGAAGATTCAACATCGCCAGAAAACAGGTTTTATTATTGATAAGCACGGCAACCACTTGAAGAGATTGAATAGGTATAGATATAAAAAAGGTATTGCGTTCAGGGTATTCATTAATGGAAATGCCTGGCTCTCAAAGGAGCTATGACGAGGTATAATACAATGCAATACCCGTTGTGGTGGGTAAACATTTTAACTGCTGTTAAAAACAAATTCTACCATTCGTAGCGGTTTGAAAGCCTTAGAGAGTGGATTTTACCACGTTTTTTCGTCAGGAAAAAAGAAAATGAAGATCGCGTGATGAATGTAAGGACGTCTGTAACTGCTATTAAATACACAACATAAAATAAATGCGATGCATACGTATCTTTGTTCAAGACCGGCTAGTAAGGACAATCCGCGACAATGGTCCGAATATTATGAAACTTCGCGTTTTCGTTACTCCACTGTTCTGCCTTTGAAAGTTGACAAAATTTAAAATGCATTTAAAAGAACCTTGTCATAATACTGAAATGTGATATTTTAATCCTTTTCGAATCGAAATATGTTTTAAGAATTTTATTTGCCAGGAGCTGTTTCGTGATTTTTGAGACTTTAAGAAGTGATTCGAATGATAAGAGAAAACATAATTTAGGTATTTGCTACACGAAAAACCAGATCATGTCGTTTGTAATCTGAACGCAAGCCTGGTGTTTGTAATTTTCCTTAATATATTTATAGCTCTGCATGCAAAAGAAATTACATCCGGTTTTTTTCACGGGACAAAAATTTGATAAAATCTTCCTTACCTAGCGACTATTTGCTCAATATCCAAATTGCGCGCTAATTAATCATGCGAAGACTGGGCCTTTTGAATTAAAAGAAAATTACCATTTGCGTGCGTTTCCTGGTACTAAAACAAACCTCACGAATTAAAATGATTATATTACTAATCATTCGCTGATTAAAATGACTAAATTGATCTTTTGGTTTTACAAAATGAATTTGTCGACATTAGTGGATGAGAAAATGAGCCAGTTGCCGCTTATATGGAAGTTTTAACAATTCAAATGAATGCCATTCGATTAATCGAGGTACTTAATACCTGCCGCATTGAATTACGGAGAACAAAAAGCTTTGATCTACTCACGGACCTTGCTACACTTCTCCAAATCCATTAAAAGACACACTTCCTACAACGACGAAAAGTTGTTACTGGCTAAAAAAAATTACCAAAACTATAACCCCTTCCACCGCGCAGTGAAGCCATCTTCAGTGAAATAAAATGGTGAACTGCGAGAAAATACATAAACGACTTTTGATTTTTCTTTTAAACGACACATTGGTTTAGTAAAAGCTCAAAGACAAAAGAAATTCGAGTTCTTTTGTGGTCAAGCACTGGGCTTTGTCTTCTTTTATGAAAAAGAAACACAGATACGTTCTTCAATGAGGCTCTTGTTTACAAAGTATGCCAATAAGTTTGGATGATCGTATGCTGTCGAAAGTTACATGCCAAGTTTTTTTTAAATTCATTTATAATTATTTCTTCGTCATCCGCTACTCGTGCGAACTGTTTATCAAAATTCGAACGTCCGTGGAACACTCGCGAGACGGACGGGTTGAAAATATGAAAAGAATTTGATAGCAGAATGGAGAAAATCTTAGTCAACAGATAAATCGAGTTACGCATACGTTTCCCAAATCCTTAGATTCTCTCTGTTGTTGCTGAATAAGAGACTGTCAGCAACCAGGAAATTGGTGTGAAATGGGACAATCGAAAGCGTAAACACAAGCTTTGAAAAGTACTGCTAAGGCTCGATCTCAAACTCGCAGCTACTCTAAGGCCCCGTGCACACTACGCCGAAGAAATTTGGTCTTCAGACCGGAAGAATTTGAAAACGCCGGCTTTTCGTTTTTCTTTGGAAGGAACGCGTTTTGAAAACGGAACTTTTCGAAGACGATGGCGTCACGATAATCACGTGATTTCCTGACCGAGTTTTCCTCAAACACAAATCCAAAATGACCGGTGATTGTTGCGTTTCTAAATTCCTCTGGCGTAGAAAACATTTGATGCTTTTTCAGAGAGAAAACTCCGTTTTCAAATTTCTCCCTCGTTGAGTGGATGGGACCAAATTTGAAAGTTAATCACATTAACAGCCCGGGAAACATTTGAATCACATGTTCACGACAATTCTGTGGCAATATCGCTTCCAATTGCCAATATAACTTTGTACAAGTTTCTGGAAGTTCCGCAAAGGTAAATACCAAAAAAAAAAAAAAAATTGTTATAATTCCTGTCACATTCAGATCTTGTTTAGTACTTTCTTTTTCCACGTTACTAAAGTGGAGTTCGTAACGTTCACCTTCGACAGGACATACTATAAGAACGATCCGATACCTTGTTAGTAAAGGAAACCTTAAAATAATGTTTGCAACGGCAGGCGAACACCAAACAGATATCGACTGGAAAAAAAAGGAAACAAAAAGGTACTGGTAAAGGTATGTTCGAATCTAGAAGCCCACCACGCGAGGGTTATCTCCAGCTTCCGCTGCATGAAGCAACCAGGAGTATCTCTACTCCCCCTGGAAGGGATGCTAGTTCCTCCATGGGTCACTCCCAGCACTAAATTTGCGCCGTACCTATTCATACACCTGTGTTGGAGGAAGCACTGTGAGAGTAAAGCCCTTTGCCCAAGAACGCAATAGAATGACCCCGGCTAGGGTTCAAACCTGTACTACTCAATACCGAGTCCAGGGTCAACGGACCTCCTACTCACGATTAATAACTTTTCTTTAACTTGCTTCCTTCCATCAAGAAGTCGGGAAGATGCTGCGAGATTCTCCGCCTCCATAAAGTCGACGTGAAATTCGAGAAGCAGACCCTCGCACTTGCGGTATCTTCAAACACGCGCGCGCGTAGATAAACAACACGGGCAAAAACGTCAAAACATTCAAACTTCGCGCGTGTACAGTCAGTTGACCTTCCTCCCTGTGGCTGGCCGCGTACGAACCGGTTAGTTTCACTGCATGGCTATGGGAATTAACACTTTTGGGGTTCCGTACAACTTTAAGAGATTATGGCACAGGGAATTAACACAGCAATTGCGAAATTTTTCAAACCATACACGAAGAAAGCTAGTGCAATTAGCTTGACAGGAACTCAATCTCCGTGAACGCTACGGTTTTGGAGACACTGATGTTAAAAAGAGAGCAATTTGCACCGGCCTTTCGGTAGTCTCACTTCTCAAACGCTCGTTAAATTAGTTGTTTTCTTCCTAACATCCGATCCGTATTTAGAAGATTTAATCAAACCAAAGTTGTTTCTAATGGCAAAATGTGCTGATGTTTCTGTCTAATGTGCACCAGCTGGAAAAATCGCCTTATTTACCATCCATAAATGGCAGTTTCGCATTTGGATCTTCCGAAAAAAGAAAAACACTTTAGCAAATTTACATACGATGTCAGATTTGAATTATAGAAAATCATTGCCGGTGAAACACACCGAACGATTGCTTTGTTCGCTGTGCAAGTCGGCGAATAGGAAATATCTCATCTCGCATCAGAGTTTTAAGCCGATTTAAAAGCGTAGAAAAGCATAGGAAAATATTTCAATGAATCGTTTACCGGTGCTTTAAAGAAATTTAAATATGCCACAAAGTGACAGGCAATTTCTTCTTCTTCTTTTAAACACAAGCCGTAGGTGAAACTGCCACAGAAAAAAATACCAAAATAACCGCTAACAGCCAGCAGCGGGCAATGTATACATCACGAAACTGCGCCACTTTGTTACTGACAAAAACACTTGTTTGATACACTTTTCCCGCTGTTCCTTTCATAAACAAAGTCTAATTTCCATTCTCATTGGCTGCAGTTATAATTTGCGTGTTATTTTATATCGATGCGCTTTGAAGACAGGCTATTTATTACCGCATAAAGCAACACAACTCAATTTAATCGTCACATTAATTTCACGCGTTCGAAATGCTAAAAAAAGATTTTGGGATTTCAGTTCAAAATCCTCGAGATTCGGCGAAACGGGTTGAAGAAACCGGGGTGGCCGTAATTAAACTCCACTTTGTCTTTTAGCGGGCTTTTAAATTTAAAGTGTTTTCTCTTTATCAAGACATAAAAATGTCATTATTTCGGCAAAAAAGGCAAACTGCAACATAGGAACTTCACAACAGAACGCCACTTAATTGAATTATACGAGAAATAGAAAATACGGAGAGAATCACCGAAATAGTTACAAAATACCGGCGAAATTAAGTTAAACGCCGGATTTTTTGAGGGAAATCGAAAAAAGTCGACATTACATTGAAGTAAAATATTTAAGGGTCTTCAACAAGAGCTCTTTCACCGTTTTGTCGAGCAATACAACCACCCGAAGAAGCGAGTAAACTGGTTCTTTCTTGTTGCTATCTGAGCTAGCAGGCATTTAAATGCAGCTGGACTAAAACCACGTGTTTCAAAACTGTAGCAAAATAAAAGTGCTGTTGTAAAAAAAAAAATACGCTCGACTTTCTCGACAAACGGAACACAGGAATACTCGAGAGGCTTACGGAACACGCGATCAACATTATCTTTTAGATTTTAAACTGGTTCCTCTGGGTTTTCAGTATGGACTAAGCAATTTCAAAAAAACAGCAAAACAGCTGTACTGACATATATGTAGATCTGCTAGCATATTCGACCACGGAGTGAAAGGAGAGCTTATGAAAGTTTAATTTTAGCAAGCAATTTGCTCTGGCTATTCCCATGTTAATATTTTTTCTTCTCGAAATTGAAAGCGAGAAAGCTATGGAAACGAAAGTTCGCCCATGTCAATGTGCCGAATAGAATAAAAACTAGAAGTGTTTCTCTGGCTCCAGGTAACGTTCAACTGCTGAATGGAATCTCAACACAGCTACCACATTTCTCTTTCAATTCTTTCCAACGATTCTTATCTTTTCATAAACCCACACGAAGCTTTGGACTTCTTAAGGTAACGCAATGCTTTCGCCACAGAAAACGACCTCAAAACTGCCCTTCACCCGTGTGAGGGTTTCGCAAAACTCGAAACAGAAAAAAAAAACCCAAGAAACGAAAAAAAATTTCTCTTAACTTCATTAACTACCGTACCAGTAGTTCGGTAGTGTGATGTCCTCGAAGCTGATTGGTCGCCACGCAGAGACATTTAATTGTTAACCGGGTGAACGCGCGATGTGATTGGTGAAAGACAGTTGTGTTTATGATTCATTGTCTTGCCGGCCGTTACAGGTGAATTGTGCTATTGTAATGTTGGTAATTTATAGTTAGCGCCAGAAAGGAGGGCCTTTCACTCATTCGCTTGTGAGTGAAACAACGGCCGCACAAGAAATACGCTACTGCGCTTGAAAAAATCACCGACGAAATTCTAGAGGTAAATATCTGCTTTAATCCTGACAGTCTCTACGTGATCAGTTCATTTTCCAAGGGTGAATACGAATAATAACTCTCGACTTCTCGGTTAGCCGGTGAAGCTTATTTACGTCTGCTTATTTCCACGTACAGTCCTGCAGATTTCGTAAAATGTTTAGCAGTGGGAGCAGCGAAGAAAAACAACTACAGGACTCAAGAAGTCGCGAGATTAAGAAATGCGTTCGAAACTACAAGAAGCAGATGAAGTCGCTGGAATATTCACGGCTACGATCACTTGTTCCATCCACAGCATCAAGGCCTCGTGTTTCTAAGGTACGATACTTTATAGTAAGCCACTGATTGCCGGCGACTAGGACTTTGATAAATTCCAAAAGGTAACTCGCTGTATTCTTGTGTTTTTCAGATCGAAGTTATCGAAGAAGCGATCAAATATATCGCATATCTCCAGGCTACGCTGAGTTCGCGTTTTGAAGAACCCAACGAAAGTAGGTTTGAGATTGTAAAATTTGCCGGAACTCCAGCGTAGTGAATTGAGCGCACATTTTAAACTTGAGTAATTTTTTTTTCATGCTCACAGACAACGACGGCGAAGGAACCGGACAGCGGACAGACAGCGAGAGACGACCAAAAGTACTCAGGCAAAAAAGACAACGTTTAGCTTCATATATGATTAAAACCCAGAGACACACTCTTCCAGCGCGCCGAAAATTTTCAAGTAAGTCTGCAGAAATCTGTGTTTTTCTTTTCGCTGTTTGAAAAGTTCAAAGCTGGACGCTTTGCGCATGGTTAAAACGAGTCAAGAGCGCGGGTTTCCTTGTTAGAAAGTGAAAATTCGGGGAGAAAAATCGGGTGAATCGTTTTCTTCATCCGGTAGTTGGGTTGGAAAATGCAGCTGCGCTTTAAAAAACAACATATGTCCCTTTGAGGCGAGCAGCACCTGGCTTTTGGTGCAAAATAAAGTTCCCTTGCGCTGGAGATAAATCACCCTCTACACTCTCCCAAATGGCTCCGAGCTTAAAAGCTAGCTTCAAATCCCCGCTCTGACAACTTTTCAAGCAATTTCTTTCAAATTCGAGGAACATTTAGCCATGGTCACTCCCGTCTCTAAGTAACCAATTCTGGCTAAGGACGTATTTCAACCCTCGAACATGGGAATAAATATTCCAATATTATATTATAACCTTTCAACTTATTAAAATAAAATCTACAATTTACATATCACTCCTCGAAGAAATTAAGGGGTTGTTTTCAAAATCTGTGCTTACGTTGTTCAGTGTAGTTTTAGGGAAAAAAAAAGTTTTTTTGTACACGTGAGAGGTTCTTCAAGGGTTATCAAGTTTGGCAATGAAGAGAAAAGGAGGTATAATGCAATTAGACATTCACACAGCACCCTGGGAAAATTTAGAGAGTACAAAATATTAATACTGTCATTTATTACACATTATCTCGTATGAAGAGTAAACAAGTTCTCGCTATTAAAAACGCGACATTTAGAAAGCTTTTATCTTGCTGAACATTTCTCTTTCGTTTCGTATTTGCAGGAAGAAAGAACACAGAGCCCGAGCAGCCGAGATAGATTGGAAAAATTCGCGCATGCAAGGACACACCGAAGAATTAAAGTCGCAGGAAAAATAGAGAACTGTGCTACAGACCTGCAAATTCAGTTGCGATCGACTAATCTTTCACTGCTCAGTCGTTCACTTTGACGATGTTGTCCCGATTGATTTAAAGTTTAACATTAGAATTTATGTAGAGAAAACCAGTCAAATTCGAATATATAGGAAGCCCGTGAGCTGTAAACGAGCACGCGCGCCTCTGAGTGTGTGTGACAGAGAAAAGGAAAAAAACAAATGAAATAGTTTGCTAAGCTTGAGCAACCCAACAAGGTTTTGTAAATATCCAGAAATTGCTGTGAGTGTGTTTAAACGTCCTTTACAGAAAGCAAAGCCGGTGAAAGCTCTTTTTCACGTACGCTGCGGCTATTCAGGCCAAATTAAATGCGTATCTGACGAAAATGAAACACGGGACCACGCGCTGGAGAAAAAAAGGGCAAGTTTTTACATAAATCAAAACTCCTTGCTCAGATACCGGTGTCTTAAATCTGAAGGATGATTTAGTTAGAGAGACATGGATCTTTCCGCCCTAGAATTTATCAAAACGACTTCTTTTATCTCGTTTTTTGAAAGGTTGGAACCCCTTTTTGAAGTCAACTACTTCCTTCAGCGAGTTGAAAGCGGGTGTTTCGTTTCAAATTCCGCAATCAGCTCAAATCGTCCGTCTTGACTTTCTCTTTCTAAAAGGAAGACTCTAGCAAGGATGTGCACTGAAGCGTTAAATCGAAAATTAGCTGGCAAATGGTCCAGTCCTAATTAATCGAAATAAAGGAAGAGGGAGTGTAATAAAACGGTTTTTAACAAAGCACTCAGGAAATAACAATAAATCTTACGAAGGAAGTTCAGCCCATTTTTTCTTGACTTCAAGTGAAGCCGAACAGAAAATGCTGCTAAGGAAGAAAAATGTACCTGCATTTATATCAAAGGCGAATAAAACTAACAAAATAGAGACAGTGGCGTCTGTTTTTGTTCTATTACAATTTCTCCCTAGTCACTGAATTTTTTCCTTCTAGCAAGGGCTCTCGCTTTTCACTAACACAGTAATTCAGCGTTCTCTTCCCAGACAGTCTATATTTTGTCATTATCTCTTCCATATTTTACGTTCCTGTTTGACGTTTTTACTTTCGCAATTCTCGCCGCTCTAAGTTCTCTGATCTTTAAACTCCCAGAAGTGGTAAAATCAAGAATAAGAAGAGTCCCAAGCGCCTAAAAAGCTAACAGAACCACATGAAAGTACTGCTTGATGGCAGTTATCCGTTGAATAGTCCGTCGCAAGCACTGGAGAATTTCAACTACAACCACACCGACTAACTTGAGGTTTAAAGAGTCAAGGCACACAAGTACACGAGTCACAAACTCAGTTGCAAACGCCAAAAAAAAAAAAAAAAAATTCACAGCAACACGAAAGTGACGCTGAAAAACGCAAACAGCGCGCGTTTTGCACGCGCAACGTAAACAACGCGCTTTATAAGAGAAACACATCAGGAAAAGGTTATTGAAACACTTTCGACCCACTTTGCTTACTGCTGGGAGGAAATTGCAAGTAGCTATCGTATAACTATAGGGCGTTGTCTACACGAAGAACTAAGTTTCAGAAGCTTGAACACAGAACACAACTAAACATTTGCTACATGACGGAAATTTTATTCGTTAAGAGAGACTTTCCTAGAAGCACTTCTCATAGAAGTTCATTTATAATTGTTTTCAGAAATGGCTGAAGGGCAATAAAAAGTCACTAACGCCATAAAGCCCATCAAATGTAGTCCAGGAGTTCGACTTCAGTCTTTACAACCAATAAGAAGACTGAATTCAAAATCGGACTCACGTGTTTTCAATCACGTGCGTGTCGAGTGCATTTTGATTCAGTACCAGACCTCCTCGTCCATCATCAACAACCAGGTTTTCACTCACTTGAGCCGCTGAACAATCACAGCATTTAAAAGCTTTGCTTCGGACAGTTTCTGGGAGTCATCCATAAGTTCTTTATTTGGAAACGTTGTCATGAGGACAAAGTTCATTCCTGCCATTTGCGGCCTTGAGCTGTACGTTCAGTAGGCTAAGTTAAGGCAAAATAGCGAAAGGCGTAGTGCATCTCAGCTGACTGGCAGATTCGGCACAAACGTTGCAAAATCGCGGTTTTTAAGCTCCCTGAAATAAATACTAAATGGTTTGAACCCAGGAGTATCATGATCAGTAGTCTGTATAGTGTGATCGTCTAGGTGAGGGTAGTTCTCAAAAGAACTGTTGTTGATGACCGACTTTACGACAATCTGAGCGGAAGTCATCTTCAGAGTCAACTGAAATGTGTCTGTTAGTCGATGGTGTTAAAATTCTGGTCCATTTAAAAAGATTGGTCCGTTTTGCCGTGAGGGTATTGGCTAAAATAATAAGTATTGACTGTGGATATTTAAAAAAAAAAAAGACACACACACACAAAAAAAATGAGTAACGAAGCCACATTTAGTTAAAATCAGAAATTTTCAACTGGAATAAAAAGTTAGCTACAAACCATCGATATCTGTTAGGAGGTGTTTATTGCAAGTTGGTGTACCAGCTTTCCCAGAAGAGTCAGTGTTGAAAATAGTTTGCACTGTAGGTTAAGCATTGAGCAGTATCAATTCTGTGGTTTGTAAGCTGATGTTCAACAGTGTGATTGTTTACATTACCATTTCTCTTGCTCATTCGTGTTGCTTATGGGAATCTTCCATAACATAAACGGCAAACATTAGCTTTTCAATTTTTCTATCAACGACGTAAGCTGACTAGTCCTCAAAAGACGTCAAGAATTGTAGTTTACCTAATCGTTCATTTTTGGTAAGCTTCAGAAGCGGCATATCAGGCGAATTTGAATTTTTGAATTACACCTTATCTCTGGTATCTGAGCAACATAACTACGTTATGAAGTGCATCCCTACAACACTTAAATCCCAGTTTCTCCAGAATAAATATAAGGAAATTTCGCCCCACTGTTATTGGATGTTACTATTGGAATGACCTTCCTTTATCTATAAGTGACTTAGCGACTAGAAAACGTTTTAAAAAAGCACTCTTCCAGTATTATTTTGCTCAGTATTAATTAATTCACACCTCTTCCTCTCCAATGTTAAGTTAACTTTTTTACCCTAATTATTATTGTTCTCCTCTTACTTGTCTACTTTATATTTATCTTGGTAATTTTAGAATGGAATAAATAAAAAAAAAAAAAATGAAAAATGAATTTGATCGAGCCATGGTTTATATTTGGCGAGACCAAACGAGTCTCATAAGCCGCCGAAGAGTACCAATAAAGAGACGATTAGGTATTTAACGTAATCAAATTCGGTCAAGTGACCATGATATCGCAGGTCAGTGACTTGATATCACAAGATATCAGGACAGTAGACACGGCTTCTGATTGGCTAATGGCGGGTATTGGTACGGTAATCAATGAAATTTCTTTTGGGAAATGCGTTCGTTTCTTACGAAAAACTTCCTTTCGTTTGGGGAACACCAATTCGACGCCCTTAAAAACGCTCTAATGTAGTTCAACTACATGAAAAGCTCAAGAAAATCACGAAGTTCACACTTTGTACCCGAATTTGACACACTTCTAAGTCCGCCAGTAATGTTATGCAAAATATGAAGAGCTGTATGCGAAAATGGCTACTCATCTAAACCGTTTTACTCTTGTGCATCCTTAACCGTTTGGATGACTGAAATCTGATTCTCCTTACCAAATCAGTCCATTGTCAAGGGAGAACATGCGGCGACCTGTGAGGAGAATTAGTTTTTTGAGCTCCGTACTTATCTTTTTTGGGTCAAAGGATACGCACAGATGAATCGTCGAATATCTCCAACTGTATGGGAGTGGTTGAATTTCGAAACCATACTGAAAGAAAAACAGCTGATATGTTAGTTAGAACGTCAAACTGAGGGCTGATTAAACCACGCAAATGGGGAAACTCTTTCCCCACAGAGATAAAACCGTTTGTAGTGCATACATCAGTTAGATATTCACTTATTCCTCTAATGTTTGCCAGGCAAAATTTCAATTCCAGTGATGTATGTTACTGTCTGCGAAAACTGGATATCTGTTTTGAAATACCTTGCGAATGCTGCGCACAAGAGTTTCAGTAGCCACCCCTTATTTCATGTAAAGGTACAATTTCTAGAGGGGAGATGCTGGAGGTTGTGATGGTCGCCGTACACAGCGAAAAATGCCAGGAAAACAAATAGGAGCGTTGACGGCCGCGACGAGCCGCGAAGCAAATGCGGGAAACAAATAAAAGCTGTGACAGCCGCACTCTAAAATGGCGGGAGATACACGTACGTAGTAGTTGGGACTACTAACCCCGACTCAAAATGGAGGGAAACAAGTGAAGCTATCACAGCGGCAGCGAAAAATGGCGGAAAACGAATAGTAGCTGTCATGGCCGTGGTTCAATGCCTATATATTTTATACTCACTGTTGACAACATTTTGAACATATTGTGAGTGAAAATGAAACACGTGTCAACTTACCGTGTTCCATCAGCCAGTCGAATCTGTATGCTGGTTATGGGCTGTGATTCGTCCAAAGGTGTCGCTGGTACCGCTGGCTTACTGTCGGCCTGTGCAGCTTGCTGTTCTGTAGAGTGACTGAACTTCACTTGTGGAGCTGGACTAAGGAATAAAATAACAAAAAAATAATCAATGACTGTGAAAATCTTTTGGTTACTCATCGATTTGCTTGAAAAGCCAGATCTCTCTTCTGTACAGTGCAAACGTTTGAGAGTAATATATATAT
>Ga0126339_10002289_pt1 | contig 13664 bp, 11 predicted proteins | sample OrbTmetagenome_2_FD_92532 | JGI IMG/M metagenome (GOLD analysis project Ga0126339, IMG submission 92532) | Coral microbial communities from Petempiche,Puerto Morelos, Mexico - Orbicella T R C metagenome | ecosystem: Host-associated > Invertebrates > Cnidaria > Coral | place: Petempiche,Puerto... | reverse complement strand
ATTAAATCTATACCTTTAATACATTTTTGTCGTTTATTCCGACTGACCTTTCGCTGGACTGATTCTTTAACTTCTTCAGTTTCTGCATAACAGTCGAGTCAGAAGCTGTTGGTGATCCTTTGCTAGCCGAGAGGGTCCCTTCTTTGGCCGATCCCTCATCACTGTCTCCCTCAGACAACAGTCTCTTCCTCTCAGCAGTACCAGACCCTCCGTGGCCATTGGACGGGCGAGTCTCGGTCCGACTTGCTCCAGGAGACTGGTAGCTAGGAAGTTCTTCAGCGACACTCGCGTTTGCAGAAGCCGAAGGTGAGGCAGTCGTAATGTCCTCTAAAACGGATGAACGGCTGCGAGTGGAATGGTCAGCGGGTTTTTCTTCAAGCTCCTCAATTATTTCAGTTGATTCAGCTTCGCTCTGAAATAAATGCATTTCATCATCACCTTATTTAAGAACACGAGATCACATTCATAACTTCCAGTAGCCGTGAACTAGGTATTACTTGCATTAATTACAAAATAGAAACCTCTTACATTACAATAATTACTGTTTGATTGTACCTAATTATGTCTAATCATTACGATATACTAACAAGTTAAATTTGATCCTTCATACATGACAAGTCACTAATGATAACAGTATCTAAAAACTGTTTTGTTTGACAGACTTGACTAGCCGAGGTTCTTCCTCTCTAATTTATAAGCCTAAAACTTATCCACTTAGCTTATTCTCTGGTTTTAATCAAAACCATTGCTGCACAAATATGTATGGGTAATGGTATGAATGCGAGTGCAAATAAGGATTTACACTGCGAGTGATATTTGAAAATTCTACAATTTGAAAGAATTTTCATACATCAGAGGTAGTATGAATCCTTAATTGTTTGAATTTTCATACTTAGCTTAGTTCTCCGTTGTTAATCAAAATCTTACCTTGGGTTGTTCAATAAAGTCCTGTTCTGCAGTTTTTTCTCCTCGTTCCTGTCCGTGAGTGGCTTGCTCTGTGGCCGCTTTCTCTCTTATTTTCTTGGTGTTTTTCCTTAGTCGGGCTATCTCCTCCTGCTGCATCAACAGCAGGCGACGTTCATAACTGGCTGCGCGGTTCGCTGCTTTCAGACGCTTGATCTCCGCCTGAAGAGAAACAAAATGACGAAAATTGGTTTGAAATGCGGCTTCTCATGCTCAGATATCTACTTTGTTTAGACTTAGAGCTGGTGATTAATAAGGGGATAGGTCCCAATGTTTAGGCAATTACGTTTATTTTTGGTAATTACGAGCTCTAAACTTCAAATTGACAGATCAAGCATTTTTTTAACAAAACCACGGCCACAAGACACACGAAGATGGTTTACCACCGTAAGAAATAACGCATTCATAGAAACTGAGATAAACTTCGACATTTTTCAAGTTTACCCGAATGCGCTCCGTTTCAATCGTCTCCAACTTTACCAATCTGTGCCTCTTTTGGGCTTTTCTGTGTTTTTTTTTTTTTTAAATTCGTGTACAGTTACTTTTTTAAGCTATTATAAATTGTGGTCATCGCTAAAATCGCCGAAAATTGCGTAACCTAGTCTCCTTCAAAGAAAACAGAAAATAATTCATGCGGCGTTGACGTACACTAAATTTCTAGCACTGAATGCGACACTTGTCCTACAACCCTACCTGTTCAGCTTGAAGTCTCATCAGAACCCCTCGTTGGCGTTTTCTGATTGACGGCATGACGTCATCAGCACCCTTATCGCGGTGCCTTTGTTTCTGACACTCGAGCCAGGCCATCTCGGCTCGCGTCTTTTCCTTGAGGGCTTTTTCGCGAAGGCGCAGGAGGCCCGCTTGATGTTTGGCTCGAACTTCTTCCTCTTTCATCAAACGGACCATTTCGGACGTGAACTGGGAGAACGAGTCCTCACCGGAAAAAGGCGCCGCGGAAAACTCTTCCAGCACCTGATAAGAACAAGCGAGAGTGTTAAGATACGTTAACAGTGTGAACTTCAAGGCTCTGAACAAATAAAGAAAATTTCCCCCATTTAAACCGTAGTAACTAATGTCAATGGATGAAAATTACAATATCAAGAGAAGCAGCCACATCACTCTAAGCTGGTTTTCATGGAGGTCCGCTATCCTGGTCGAATTGGAATTTTTGTGGAGGGAGGAAAACCGGAAAACCCGGAGAAAAACCGTCAGAGCAAGGCGAGACCCAACAACAAACTCAACCCACATATGGCACCGGGCCGGAATCGAACCCGGGCCACATTGGTAGGAGGCGAGCGCTCTCACCACTGCGTCATCCCTGCTTCCCATGGATGACAACTGTCACAAGATGGTCCTAGTGCGATCATTACTTTCAATATCCATTTAACAAGGATGTCTTTCGCAAGTAAAATAACGTTTACCTTATCAACTGGAAAATCCTGCGAATCGTGGTTATCGTCCTAAAAATAGAACGGAAATTACATAAATACATAGTGCTGCATCATGACAAGTCAGAGGTTACTCAGTCGTGCGTCACAAGAAAAGCCGAACTGTATTGTTTACTCACTCCATTCTGAACGAAAAAAAAATACCATCACTAAAACATAAAATAAAATAACATCTGGCGAATTTCTCTTTTCTATCGGATCTACCGCACAATTATGGCGCAAGGCCTATTAAGGCGTAAGAAGACTTAGCAGTTTTAAATTTCCCGTTTTATATTAAGGTAAAGTCTGCATACGAGCCCAAGTGGCCCACCACGGTTTCTAAAGCATGAGGCGACTACGTATATTTCTACTCCCCCCTGGATGGAATGCTAGCCCATCGCACCTTTGTATACACCCGGGTGGAGGGAGGCACTGTGAGAGTACAGAGTCTTGCCCACGAACACAACAAAATGTCCTTGACCAGGGCTCGAACCCAGACCGCTCGATCCGGAGTCGAGCGCACTAACCATGAGGCCACCGCGCCTCCACAGCTTTACAGTTAAGTTGCTAATATTTTGCCCAGGTCTTCCATACTTACAGACGAGTACGACACAGTGCCCTGGTCAGAGGGTATGCTGCCGCTCCTTCCGGTCTTTCCCAGGCTCCGACGCCTGTGGCTCTCAGAAGGAAGAATCATTCGAAAGTCGATCTCGTCATCTGTAGCTGTATGCGACGACATCACCGACTCTTCAAAGTTCAGCGTGTAGTCGTCTTCAGGAGACCTCTCCAAGCGCTCTAAATGTAAAAAATCAAAGCAGTTTTATTTAGGTTTAGTTGCTTGATTCTTGCTCGCTCGTTGTGATCGGTTGATTGAAGTACGTATGTCATTCGACTGGAGAGACTCGTCACATCTTCAAACAAACGTATTATAGAGATCTACATGTACTTACCAGTAGGTTTCCTAAGGTTATCCCCGCTTAACACCTCTGCCAGCGAATCATCTTCAGCCACATCAAGCCCGATATCAGACAGGACGCTTTCAGCAACACTGTGTTCCATCTCCTCAGGAATGCTCCCCGACTCCTCTCCGGCTGACGGCGCGTGCTTCGAGTGTGAAGCGGGATCCGCCTGAGACGGAGTGCGACGGCTGCGGCTCAAGGAACGGTCCACTGACAAATTACTTGCTGTACGAACGCTAACGAAAGAAAGCAAGCGGAATAATAAATAATGCTTTGACCCTCTGAGTCCAAGCTATGGTTTTAAATTTCTAAAATGGAGATATAAACAATGACATTAGCGCAAGTCACCTAATAAATATTGCTCATTAAACAATACCAGCCCAAAATGTTTGTTACTTTTGCAGACTGTCTAATTTAATTCTTCATTTGGACACGTGTTCAAATCAACATTGATTTGGACAGTCCCTTGCGCAATATTACAGGTGACACAAATACATCCTAGTCCAGTTACGAAATAATTCAACTCAAAAAATCCTCTGACTACCACACTGACGTCGTCAAATTTTAGCAGTCCTCAAATTACCTTTTTGTACAATTTTCCAAATTGCGCAGCTGTATATATGCTAATACATCAGTGATCTGCGCTGACCTCTTTGTACGAAGAAATTCACACGTTTTAAAAATAAATACCATCACTAGAAGTGAAATACCAGAATCATATGCCCACAGAACAAAAAGTATGTTTTTCTGCGTTTTTACAAGTTTCTGTAGCACGACTTTTTGAAATAACACTCAGGGCCTCCACAGACTAGACGACAACTGAAAAGCGTAGCGTGTGAGAGGAGTTGTCGACAACTAAACGCTATTAAGTTGTCGACAACCACGTTTTGACCGTTTTTTTTACGTGTGTGGGAATCATTGGTTTAGTTGTCGACAACTATCGAAACTGCGTTGTCGGTGGACATTGGTTTGAGCATGCGTATTGTGTTTTGAGCATGCGCAGTGAAAGTTAGTTCCCAAGGTCTCGCTGACCTGACTAAACATCGACAACTAACACTCCAATGTGTGAAATGCTCGCATCGGACACAATCAGTTGTCGATAACAAATAGTTGTCGACAACTAAATGTCTAGTCTGTGGAGGCCCTAAATGAGTGAGCAATTTCATTTACCTTGCAGTTCTATCTTGCTGCGAGCCTCTAGAAATATCTAAATCATCACTAACATACGTCCTGCTACCAGGACTACCCTTGGCTTGGGAAGCCCGGTCCAACGCGTCTGTTCCTGGCCGTGAAGTCCTGGTTCTAGAGTAGCTGTCTGCCGTGCGTTCACTGGCCGAGTAGCTTGAGTAACTGTCACGTGTGCGTTCGTCGTGACTCTGGTCACGATAGCTCTTCAGTCGCGCCTCTCTTTCTCTTAACAGCTGTTCTTGCTGCTCGTGAAAGCGTGCCATGGTGCTCTTGACAGCAGCTTCTGCGGCTGCGCTGGCTGCGTCGGCGGCAACACCTCGTGTGTCCACAGTCTGTTGTCTAGCAACATCTAATAAAGTCCGTGCGGCTGAAGAGCGGGCCTGGAAACAAAAGAAAAGAGACGCAGCGAGAAATTACAGTAATATCTTGACACTAAACTGACCAACCCAACTGACCAATTGGGACTGATTATCTTTACCGTCGCTGGTCTAAACAGGAGTCGAACGAATGTTCACTCTCATTGTATCAGGTCTAAACGTCACCTGAAACTCAAAGGGTACGTGAAATACGGCTCCACGTTGTAACAAAACGTAGCCTTCAACTTGTGGTGGTTACAGATTCCTGTGTAAATCTCGACCGGGTTTAATTTAGTTTAATAATAAGCGCTGCGCGTTTCTAGGCTCTGTCTGTGTTATTCTCCGCTCATTCTTCCTCGGCCGATTGATGCATTATCAGTCATGCTGATTCATCAAAACATACCTCCTCCACATGCTTGGCTGACTCTGCTGTTGTTCGCGCTGCCTCACTTTGCACCTTGGAGAAGAAAAACAGACCATAAAACAATGCAACACATTCAAATGAATATGACGAGTATGGAATATAAAATCACGTCATATGTTACCTTCACTAGCCTGTCAGCGGATTCTGAAATGCTAGCAGCCGCTTCAAGTCTGACCCGAGCAATTGTCTCCGCAGCACCTGCAGCTGCATCCGCTGCAGCACGGCGGGCCTGGAAAAAATCAAAACGACTAGTTATAGTAGATCTCTACAAGACCACGGGAAACGAAAAATAAAAAGCACTAAAGGTTTTAATGAATGCCCTTTTTCACCATGGATATTAATGTGAATCGGAAACTAAGTTTTAATACAACCTTAACAAAGCTTTAGTAACCAGCTGACCAATAGACCATGTTGCATGAAATTTGACACGCTGAAAACTAACGTGACCACTACCTACGAGACAAGCTTGTGTGCAAACATTTCCTCACGAAGTTGTTCTACACATGTCACCTGTGAGGCCCTTGTTGTAACTTTGTTATTGTCCGTACGTTTACGGTTCAATTCAATCAGATGAAGTTCGTTACAAGCAAAATTTAAATTGTACCTCTTCAAGCTGTTTGGCTGCCTCTAAAGCTTCCTCTCGAGCTTTAGCCCTTAGATTCTCCATATCACGAGCGTGTGAAAGTTGTTTGGACTGAAAGTAACAGAGAGAAAATAACACATAACAATATTAGCCGTTAATGCACGTCATTGAAGCTAGCCTCGTGACGAAATAACCACCTCAGGGCCTGGCAGATTAGGTTGCTGTCAAAAGGCAATCCACGATACAGACATTAACTCGACAATGCAAAAGAAGACTGGAGTTCCCCTTTTTTCACCTCAGAGGACAATGCCATACCCTAAAGTGAGGTACTAACCTTGAGTATCTGAGCCAATGAGACAGTCTCCTGTTGCGCCATGGAAACTGCACGAGTTCGTTCAACATCAGTCAGCTGGCGCACTGACTCCTCCATGTACTCCAGTCTGTTGAGTTCTGCTGTCAGCCTCATGTCTAGAGACCCAGGTGACAGGCGGTCACCTCCCTGATGAGAGGGCGTGAACACTGATGGAGGTGGGCGAGTTGGTGGGGTATAAGGGGGAAGATGGCTCTGAGTCTCTTGGTCTCTTGGAGGAGAACGCTGTGTAAACGGGAAAATAGTTTGTCAATACTGAAATATAACTTCATCAACTAAGCTATACTAGGTTCTTTTTCATCATTATTTTCGGTTGAGCAAACAAACTAATCCCCTTCGTGAAAAGCTGGCGTGACTACTAGCGTGACACACTTGTGCAAACCGGCCTTGCAACTCAAGCTTTTTTCCTGGTCACAAGATACAAATCAGAAACGCTTCGGTTTAATACTCTACCAGCTTTTGTCTAAGATGGCACCTATTCATCTGACATCAGAAACATCAGAAACAAAAACGAGATGAATCTCGGAGAACTATTTTTCCGAAACAGCAGGTCAGATTCTTACCCGTGTGGAAGAGAAAGTCGGAGAGCGCTGGCTAACTTCGCTTGCACGGGACAATTCTCCTTCTGACAGGGTGGGTGACAGTGGACCACTCTCTAGACTCCTGTCAGCAGAGAGTAGAGTCCTATCAGGGCTTGGAGTGCGCTGCAAGGGGAAAACAAAACTTGTCATTCATTTAGAAACAAGGAATTCTTGATAATATTACTCTCCATGCGCTTCAAATTAAAATTCATTATATAACAGAGCGGTTTTCACTAGGGTGTCGAACATAATTCGCGTTTTCTTTGGTCTGGCATTACTTTGCTAGGCGATTGGCTTAAAAAAATACTCAAGCCACTTTCTTATCCAATCAGAAGTAAAAAACAAGACCAATCGTAACTCGCTCGCACACGTTTTCCCGCGCTTTACGTCGGCTACGTGCGTTTGCTTTGAGTTTTGATTGGTTCTTTGGATGGTCTGTGTAATTTGTGATTGGCTAGAGTGATTACTTTGGTTTTGGTTTCACGACACTCAATTGAAAACTGCCCTAAAGAAATACCACAGGAAACTAATTTATAATGATTCAATGTAAATCGGACCAGAGTACATGAAATGTTGCTCCGATTTCCTCGGCAAATTTAAAGAAAAAACAGTGGAATCCCTATTTCTCGAACCCTTGATTTTTCCAGCCTTTCAAAAACTCAAACCAAACCTTGTCGTTTCTTTTCCCTCAGTGGAACACTAAATTTTACCCCCGACTTCTCGAAATATCCGATTCTTCGAACCAATTTTCGTTTCCCTTGGATGCTCGAAGAATCGGAATACAAGTGTAATTGAAACACATGACCACACATGCTGCTAATTCACGTAGAAAAACCGAGCCATCAAATTCCCATAAATTAAAGGAATGTGTGGCACCCAGCGTGGAGAACTGTTATTTTGACAGCTGAAACCTTTGAAAGCTTAAAAGCAGTTTCCCAGCTGTAACTGATTTACATACATGTACCTTTTCACTTCCTTCACGTTTGTTTCCCTGTGATGAGCCTGTAAAGTCATCATCGTCATATTCATCACGGTCTTGACTCTTCTCAGGAGATTCTTCCACTAATGTTTGCTCTAACAGGCCTCCAGATTGATCCAAGTCTGCACCTGGCTCCAGTAGACTCGCTGTTTTTCCTGCTCTGTTGTCTAGCAAGGTTTCTTCGAGAAGACTCCCTGTTTCCAATCCACCCTCCTCTAAACTTTCCTCTGGCATAAATATACAAACATTTAGTGAGTAAATGATGCTTCAGGATACTTGAAATAATCGTTTTAGTGAGTGGCACAAATGAAAAACTGCTGGAGACAAGTATCAATATTTTACCTTCTGTGGGCAGAAATTTCAAGTGAGGGTTTCTTCTCGTGAAAATATTGATGACACTCAACCTGAAATTAAAAGTTGTGAAGAAACAAATATTTATCAGTATCAACATGGTACACTCCAGTCACATTAATGATACAGAGCTTTAATTTCACATTTACCAAAACTATTACGTAAGTCACTCAGGGATGTCTCTGTCATCTAAGCTGTTTACTTATACTATTTTAAGTACACGTCTTCATGTCCTTTGACACGAAATGAGCATCCAGTTCAACGTAACTACCTGTCACCACCTTTGCTGTTCCAAGGATGAGTTGAAGGCTTTGTCTCCCTGGACTGTTTAGACACGTGCCCTGTGAAATGAGAGAGATACAAATGAAACACTACACATATAAAACCTTAATGCTTGCTAATGAGACAATCCTTCATATACAAAAGACGAAATGCTTACATTATTCAGAGTACAGCAATGAAACGATCTCATTCAAAGACAAAAGCTTAACTGCAGACTTCAGATCATCCATCTATCACACAGTAGTATTACATGCTCTGTAAGTACCCCACGATATTTGCTGCAAAGTGATGCATGTACCTGTAACATGTTTTCTTCTTTCTGATTCATGCAAAGATGGACTTCTAACACTCAATGATCTGTCATCCTAAAAAAAAGACCAAGGCAATGTCAGGCATGCGGATTTAACAGATGTTTTTTTTTTTTTTCTAAATTACAGTAGGGAAGCAACTACAAATTTTTTCCAGTTAGGTCATTTCCAAGTTACGTTATATCTCTGTTTCAAAACAAGTCCTTGTGCAAAACCTCTCAAATGAATTGAGCTTGACTTACGTAAAATATGAACCTGTAAGTGGAACACATTTTCTTATGGTTTCACACAGACTTGTTTTGACACAGAGGCAAAAGGCAACTCAGAAATGGCCCATAATATTGTGTAGCTGTTGTGACACTTTAAGAATTTGAGATTGATTTCAGTCACCTGGCATGTTGTTAAGTGCCTGAAACATTTTGTTTACAATCATGATGGCATTGACATTATGGTATCCTCTGAATGTGTTACAACTATCATGAATACAAAACAACATTTACCTTTAGAGATCTTGAGCTGTGTGTTGGCGATTGAGCATTAGAGCGGGCAGAACTGTATGATGTATTGATATCAGATATGCTGCTGTTTCCTTCATTAGGGACCACAGTGTCCCTGGCTGTGGAGTACTGGGACGACTCTGATGCCCCAGCCCCTGAAATTCTTGGTCTTTGATGTAGCCCTTCCCTGATGGTGGACCTAAGGGTCCTACCAGAGGGTAGCTTCCAATTGAGACCCTGCCGAACACTGTGACCTCTGAAGGCAGCTTGGATTGTTGTTGCAGCACTTGTCTTGGAATCCTGGAGAGAATACAATGTCAAAATTTCAGTGGTGCTAGCATGTGAACCACTATCTACCAGCCATCAACAAAAGCGTTTCCTTCTCTTCTTAGTGTTTATGGTTTCAGTTCCAAAGAGAAAATTTCTCGTACACCCACCAATAAAAACATGTACATGTTACACAAAACTTGCAAACTACATCTAAACAAAAACATGCACTACTCAAGGTTATTGATCTAGAATTACAGGGTTGCCACCCACCAGAACAAAAAAAATCCCTGTCTTTTCCCTGACTTTCCACTGACTGTAAAGCAATTTTCACTGACCCTGCAGAATGACTATCCTGGCCATGAATCAACAAAAATAAGGATGGCTCAGATAATTTTTAAAACAAAATTGCCTTGTCTATACAAAAACATCTAATAAAATAATTTGCTGCAACCTTAAGATAAAATTCCCTGACTTTTCACTGACTTTGAATAGGGATTTAGAAACTCCCTCACTTTTCCCTGACCTTGAATAAAATCTAATTTTCCCTGACTTTCCCCTCACCCTGGCAACCCTGAATTATAATAGAATCCTTATACACATTTGAAAATTTGATTTAAATTGAAATTACTTACCAGCTCTTGATTAAGCTCTGCTTGTTCATGGAGATTGTCAACTCCTAAAACACAAAAAACACAACCTGTGATTAGCATTTTTACAGGGTAAATATGCTCACTAATTTTGTTAATATGAAGAGCCTTCATTCTGTAGTCACCAACAAAATGTACTAAAAATGTCAAGTGGTCATACCTGGGAGTGCTCCCTTAAAGACTGTATAGTCACTAGTTGATGTTAAAGTTCCTAGTTGTTCATCTGGTTTTCTAGGTGATGCAGGCTGTAGGTTTAAGCCCAGTCTCCAAGCCTCTGATTCCAGTCGCTGTTTGAGCTGTGCTGCAGTCTGTTTGATGGCTGCAATTCTGTCTTCTCTGGGAGGACTCCCCGACAGTTTCAATTCTTCATTCTCTGTGGGCCATTGGAGAAGTGTAATACCATTTATTAAATGTAGAGATAACTTCCTCTCAGTCTGAACTTGTTGTGCGATACTTCTAAAATAATAGCTACAAACTAACTGACAATACTAAGAAAAGCCAATGAGCCACAGATTTGTAAAAAGAGGAAGTGCAGTCTAGCATAAGCATATCATGAAGGCCTGATAGTGTCCCAAGTTATCTTCAAGTATAATATTGTATCACAGGTCACAGAACTACTGCTAAAAACGACCAACAAGTCACTGGACTGCGATAAATTAGTATTGAATCCTGGGTAGCATTTAATTTAACTAGAACTACAATGCAAATACACAAACAATTCATAAACACACCAGTTAAAGGCACAGCACCTGGTCTGTTTCTGTCTGGAGGGTTTGGACTGGAAGAATGAGGCTCCAAGTCACTTCTGGTTGCCAAGATGTCATCTCTTGGTTTTTCTGTGTGAAAAAGAAATTAAAAATTAAGAACAATGTTGGAAATAATAGTCACCATCATCAGACATTGTCCAACCACATTTTAAAATTGTCTGGCTAATTTTTCAGTGAAGTTGGACATCATGTACTAGGACCAAAATTAATAGCTCATAATTTGGTTAATAGAATTTATGGCCACTAACCCAACGGGCTAGTTATCCAAAAATGTAAAGTTTGAGCCCTGTCTTAGTGGCAAATGGGTTAACACAAGAGTTCATTTTACATATGCTGTACCTTCAGGGAAGCCAACATAGGCAGAGGGCCTGATATCAACCAGTTTAGTGCCAACTGATACACTTGTCACATGTGGAACTTGACTCTTCTCTTCTCTGTCACTTAACTGGTCAGGTTCTGGAGACATGGACCCTGATGGTGAACTAGAAAGGCTGTGGTGGTCATTGCCATTCCCTTTAAAAGCTGGATAAGCTGGGAGACCTCTGAAGGAGGCGATGTCAAGATTTTCTGAAACAATCAATGACTGCCATAAGCACATACTTACAGAGTAGAACATTGTTTTGCTACTGTGTTATTCAGGTCTGCCACTGAAGTATTTATTGTTAAGTACTACAAGGTCCAAGACATGAAAAATTTTTAAATTTTTTAAACATCATTGAGACATTGATGGTTCCTTTTCACAATGACATCAGATATCACAAGCCTATTTAGGATACTTCAGCACTTGCCCAACACGTCACTTAATGAGACATTTTGTTTCTTGAGCTGCAAGAAAACATGCAACAGTTGATGAAACTCACTTGAAGAAATAATTGATTAAAATCTCTTTGCAGGACAATTTTCAGCCTTATTGATTTATCACTGATTGAGCATATCAGGTGATACCAATTTTCAATGATCAGTTTTCAAGAAGAGATCAGAGCAGATTTCCTTCAAAATTGCAAGGATCACATTCATTGAGCTAGCACATTATTTTTTATTCTTTTTTATATAAATACCTTTGTCTGATTCACTAACTCCAGTGTCTTCACTGTAACACTTCAAAAAAAAAAGAGAGAGGAAAAAAAATAATAGCAGCTTTAGCTACACGTACAATGTACATGTGAAATGAGTGTAGTTCATAAGTTATGAATGTATTTCCAAAGAGGAAGGTCTTGATACACATTATTTGGTTTGTCTTATGTCTTGTCCCGTCATATTACACTCATCATAATTATTCGGCCTGCAATGTTGTTAATAATTATTATCCCATGTTGCTTGTGCAATTTTACCATTGATAGAATGTGATAATGTGCTAATTTATGTATAAAATGTACAAGAATGCACGTACAAGAATGTGCATGAGTGAATAAGAGCATGAATAAGTATGTCGTAATTTATGCATCCTTAGGCAGTTGTATCATGTAATGCGATGGTTAGGATCTCTTTAGCATTAAAGCATTTCTTCTTCAAATGCTCTTCTTGTGCTGTTAAAGATCTGTTAAAACATAGAGGACCCTTGAAAACGAGATCTACTGTACATAATGTGTAAAATATCAATAACTACAGTTTACCTCTACTTCATCTTGTTGAAAAGGATGATTGTAAGGGTAAATAACAGATCTGAGATCACTACGGCCTTTAGAATAAGTCTCCCCAAATGATTTCTTGTCTTTATGATGAAGATTGTTTTGAAGGTTCTTTTTCTGCCTACTGTACAGTTCCTGAGAAAAAAAATTACTCCAAATCAAATTTTGATAAAAAGGTTGCGACAAATGGATGTCCATGTAAACTATAGGAAACTTAAACATATTTAACATTTACCATGGAACCCCTTTAATCCAGTCACCAACTGGCCTCAAAAAGATCTGGTCATATTAATGGAGTGGCCGTATTAACAGGGTGACCGTATTAAAAGGGTTCTTTGAATGACAAAATGACTGACCAAGCTTTTGCTCAGGCCAAAATACATGTAAAGTGGCAGTAATAACAAGGTGGCCATAATAATGGGGTGGCCGTAAGGTGGAGTTCCACTGTGTAAGGATATTAAACAGCACAACATACCTCAAGTTTCTTCTTTTTTTCTTCCACTGCCCTTTTTTTCAGAAGTTTGTCCTCTTTCAACTTTCTCTTTCTCTCTGCCATTTGTTTAGCCATGTATTTCTGCTCAAAAAACAATTTGAAATATTTACTTCAAGAATTATAAAGGAAATCTACCAAAAGGAATATTCTAGCTTGATACAGATACAGAGGTGTATAAGCTACAGACAAGAAGATGCTTTTGTTGCCTTACACTGAATCAAGTGTTTTGTAGCTTAAAAAAACATAATACATGCACAACTACTTAAAAATTTATTACAAATCATAACACTCAAAACTTAATCATTGCCGCCAACCTTAACTTCATCTGCATCATAGTGTCTTGACTTTTGCTTGGGATAGACTGGCTGTTGTGAAACTAAAAACAAACATTGATAATTTTAAAATTCTGTAACTGGTACAACAAGTTAAAAATTCTTTTGTGTCTTCATTATTCAACCGGCAATCAAAAAGGTTCTGTTAAACAAAATGTTACAAATTCAACGCAGTGAACTGCCGGGCATCTTGTTTTGTTTTGGGAGAAACTATGTTCTGGGAAATTACATTATGTGTGTATACCAGTAAGAACTGTTT
>Ga0126339_10002288_pt1 | contig 13664 bp, 15 predicted proteins | sample OrbTmetagenome_2_FD_92532 | JGI IMG/M metagenome (GOLD analysis project Ga0126339, IMG submission 92532) | Coral microbial communities from Petempiche,Puerto Morelos, Mexico - Orbicella T R C metagenome | ecosystem: Host-associated > Invertebrates > Cnidaria > Coral | place: Petempiche,Puerto... | reverse complement strand
TTGGCCTCGTTCTTTTTTTGCGAGTTTATGGACCTCGACTCCGTCTCGGTCCATAAACACGCAAAAAAAGAACTTGGCCAATATCCAGCCATCTTGACCTCACACTTGGTCAATAACCCATACCTATTCTGTATCAATAGGCCCTGTTGATATTCTCGGTATTAGACTAGGACTAGCTTGCAATGGAGGCTCATGCGTGAGAATACATTTGCATAAGAACAGACTTCCCGCATTAGCCTCAGTTGCAAGCTAGTTACAGCCCAATACCGACAATACGAAGATATCCTAATAACGCTATATCAGAGAACATTAAGACTATCGGTAGTTCATCTTCCTTCTAAGACCTAACCAGAGCGCATTTCTTCCCGTTTGCCTTGTGCTTACTGCTCTAATCTTAACTTTCACTCAGCGCAGTACTCTTCTAAGTGTTTCTACTGTTATTTCCAAGCAGGGCACAATTTGTTCACAGGAAAGATCTCCTTTTTGTTTTACATGAGATGTTTATGTAAAAGGAAAAATGATAATAAACGCCCGCCTCTAATAAGAGCCCTGTCTTCAATAAGCGACTGCCCTGCAAAATAGAGCAAGCGTCCAGTTAATTCGGTTACATGTTTAGCAATGAGAAGTATATAGTATTGATGTTCAAGAGTTAATTTACATGATATTAACATGTTGCTGCCATCATGCAGGACCATGCAGTGCGGACACAATAGTAATGTCAGGAGGTAGGGTGGACTGAGTTTTCGAGATTTTGCAACTAAACGCTTTGTTGTGATATTTATATGACATTCTAGCTAGCAAAGATTTCGCTCAGCAGTTGAGCAATTATTGCAGCTTGGAAAGCACTAGAAACTCGTTATGTTTCTCATTCCTTCTTCAGCCGCTCTCCAAAACTAGTTCAGATCTATACTTCTTTCAAGAATTCCAGACTTTCTACGAGTCCTGTAAATGCTAAGTTCTTTTCGCATTTGATCGCGCTTCCGACTAGGAAATACTTCAGTGAGCACGAACAACAGCACCAGAACGAGTTTGGGGTGGATATTTTCATACACTCTCTGTATTTTTTCTCCTGTAATCATTTTTACAATCATTTAACGTGATTAACCAAATATTAAAAGAGGCTAGTCTTCTTAACGAAGGACTAGGGACAAGCTCTACGCGAGCCAGGATATAAGTAAGGTAAGTTTTCCAGCGTGAGTCATGAAGTAAAACAAAAACTATATAGACTGTTAAAAGCCAATTTTTGAATCAAATTTACAAACGCCCAAGGTGACATACACCCAAGACCTAATTTACAATTGAAAACTAAGCCACTAATTGCTTATTTGTCGTTAAGGAAGTAAAACCCATTCCATCTGATTCCGCTTAAACTCTTCCCGTTAAAATCCTGAGGTGCGATGACACATCTCTTAAGTTGTTACCCCTGGGAGACCCCAAATCTCCTTTGGATTGGCCAGAAAACTTCTAAAATACCGGTAATTTATATATCACGTAACCTTGTAAAGAAGACTAATAGACCGGTTTCCAGATGATCCCTTCGACCGCTTCGAACGAGTCAAGATTATGGCTACAGTCTATCTACAATCGCTGGATGGTGGTTTCCATATAAGCGCAGCGACCGCTGGCCTTTTTTCCAGCGATCGTAGTCTTAAAGAAAACTTTGCTCAGAAGATTAAGGAAATACTTTAAGCAAAGGCATAATTCTACTGCGTTCCACAGCATTCTAGTTTCACGTCACTACTTTTCATTCACACTAACACTGATCGAAATGTTACTTGTGACAAATGAATCAACGAACGATGTTTAATGTTTTAATGAGAAACTCATTTCTTAGCGGCATCTGTGGTAACATCCGCAATCATTAAATCCTGACCATTACTGGAAGTTCGATATCAATCAATGAGTGTTTCACATTTTCAAATGACACGCAAAGTGTCCTGCAACAAATATTCCATATTTCTTCACAAAAGGGGTTTACAGCAAAGATACAGCGAAGTACCATTTCGGTACTTGTATTGCTAATAAATTTAACGGAAAAATGTTCTGTTTTTGAAAAGTGAATGTTACCATTATGCAAATATTTCTTTCTTTGGTAATTGGTGTTTTGTAATCGTACCACTGATACATCGAACGAGACATACTTCTATTTGCAATTTTCAGCACACGTCTAGACAGCAACAAAAATGGTCAGACATTGGATCGCTTGTGTTTTACACGAATGCGTTTTCCTATTATGTCCGAGTGTTCTTCATAAGGTGACAGTTAAAATTGCTTAGAGAAAGTAAGACTAGTTTTTCAAATACAGATTGTTCCGGCGGTATAAAATTACCGAAGTAAATCAGTTAATCTGTCTACGGGAAAATATACGTTCTACACTGAGTTTAGAGTTAAGAGAAGAATAAGATGCAATGGAGGCCGAGTTAGTACGTAAGATATTTATGTTTTAGTCACTTTGTTGCATAGAAATCTGAACGTATCAAACGTGATTTTAAAGTAATAGATATCATGGCCATATATTTTTTACGTTGATATTCTATATATGTTTCTGCTAGCCAACCACCGGGGAATGATATCCCTAATAGTGCTCGTGGGCATTACGAGGGAAATCCATTTGGATTTTATTTTCGGCTTTATCACACTGATATCAACTCTTAATAAGTAACGTGTTATTTCAGTTTTAAACAAGAAAATCCATTGAAAACCGCAACTCAAAAGTGAAACCTATCTCGGCAAAATTTTGGAGCAAATCTGGATTAAACATGAAGACTCTCGAGCAAATTGCGCGATCACACTGCGTCCCAACCTTGCAAGAACGATCCTGTTCAGACTGCAGTGATCACTGATTATAAATAACGGGCCCGAAATCATGCTCTGAGGTTCTCCTTAATTCTTTAGGCCTTTATCGAAGAAGGACTGTTCCGAGAAAAATCTCATTCCAGTTGTTTCACCTATTCAAAGTTCTCTTAAAATCTCTAACACTAAATCGTACCTCATCAGCTTTTGTCAGCACTTTCAGCCGCTGAATCAGGCTGGTTAAGTCTCGCCATGGGTATTTTGGTTCATGGCGACTCGCATTATATCAAGACAGTAGGCAAGGTTTCCAGATTGGCTAACTACTAACCCGTGTTACAGCTTCCAAGCCCGAAAGAAAAAAAATTGAGATTTCCTCTCTCTGGGAGGGCAGGAGGTAGCACAGGGAGTACAATAAGGTTTCAGCAACACTAGACATCTAGTAAATTCGAAGTGTGCTGGTAGCATGTTATTGAGGACTGAGTGCGCAGATGTTGAATAAGATCTTCAGTAGGCAGAGATACATACAACAAGGTCTTTTATTTAGTCTTTCCTCGGTCCACGTCATTAGCAATAATTATTGACAGTGGTGTCATTCTCTTAATTCAAGTAGACAGAATCTTTTCCGTCAATCCGTCAATTTCATGTACCTAATTTACTATAGACATAATTACAATCGTTATTATACTATGTTCATGCTACATTGTCATCCCCATTTCTAATCCTACATATCGTCCATTTTATGTGTATTGCTTGTATACTTTTCAATAATTCTGCTGTAGCGGACTTCCTATTATAGCAGGTGTCCCAGCGGAGGGTAATTAATATGACAAAAGTGAATCTTTTATCATGTTAATTTGATGCTAAAGTCAAAAGAAAATAAACAATACGACGGCAGGCTGTTGTGCTGTTTCGCCGTCGGAATTACCTTAATGATATATTTTTTGGAATGGTTTCAGTAACTATTCTGATTGTTTTTGTTATCCCATCAATACCTCAAGGTAAGGCTTGTTTTTATCAGTTTATGTTTATTCTAATTCCCAAGCTTCTCCAGACTGTTATTGGCTTTAAAATCATAATTGTCTTCAGATTTCAGTTTCATTCTATTTTGCTTTTATTAACGGGCTCAAAAAATTGTGGTGCTAAGTGTCATCATGATTATTATAAGGAGAGAAAAGTCCGCTACAAAGCAAAACAAAATTTAACTTGAAGAATGATTAAACATCAATTTCAATCATGCCATATTTAATATATTCGGTACAAAGAGCTTGGTGAGATTTCCTTCATTCTTTAACACCCAAGGGAAAAATTCACCACTGAAAGGAGTGAAATTTCCAAAGCGTTTAATTCTCCTGGTTATTTTCCCTTTTTCGTGTAATGATGTGAGTGATGTGCACTGCAATGAGTTACAGAAAAGAATAGCCATCTGCTTTTCCAAAACCACTATAATTACTGCTCTTATTGCTTAAACGGCGCACTGTTAAGAATCATCATTTTCGCTTTTCAACTGAATCAATGTGCTGATAAAATACAAAACTGTTCATCTGCACTTGCCCAGGATGATCAAACTGATTGTTGCCTGTAAGGTAAGTATTTAAACAGAGTGATATGACATTTTCTCCGGACATTTTCCTTTCCTTGTTCGTGCCAGTGGTGGTATAAATATCATCAAATATTCATTATCGAAAAGCTAATCTAATACACTTATCCCGACGTGGAGGCGTCGTGGACTATCATTCAATCAATCAATCAATCAATCAATCAATCACTCATTTTATTTAAAAACTCGGTTAAAATCTTCAGGACTAGTGGTTAGGACACTGGATTTGTAATCCGGAGGTTCCTCCTCCCTGCTACTGGATGGATTTGTGTGGTGGTCCCAAATCTCAGCCCTTCCGCGCTTTGTAAATAACCAATTGGTCAGCCTCCCGCCAGTTGGGATTTTTAAAAGGTTTCTGTTTAATTTACAATATTTGTTTGCTTATTTCAGTGTCCTCAATTAGTACAGTCGGGATGAGCTAAATACTTCGACACTTAAATAAAGCGATTTTTTTTTATCGCCAAGAACATATTGCTTTACACTTGTATGGATTTTCAAGACATAGCGAATCCTTATCATTTTAACAGGTCACGTGTAACTAGCTTTGAGAACGTTCCGTCATGTCTGAACCAGATAAGGTTGCCATAGCAACGGCACTGTCCGCACTCATCGCTGTAGATGTCGTGGGGAACTCTCTTGTTTGTGTGATTATTAAGAAAAATCGAGATTTGAGGTATGTTAAGAAACATGTCAAATGTCAAACGTGGAATGTTTATAGTGGTCAGGTGCGCTTAGCTACACCTAGGTATAATTCTCAGGCATGCTAATTCAATCATAAATACAATCTCGGTTAAAGTGTGGGATAAAAATACATGTCTGGCATTAAAATACATTTATGAAATAAACTGATGTTCATTCTGCAAAGTTATTAAGCATTCATGGGAGATGTTTCACATCAAAGAAGATCAAAAGATTTCTTGAAAGATAAAGGCAGAAAATTTCAGCTTATTGGTTGCCCATTACCATTGCCTGTAAATTTATCATACGTTTTTCTGCAATTCCATAGGGTTCCCATTAATTATCTACTTGTGAATCTGGCTGTAGCAGACATCCTTTTTGCAGCGTTTATTGCACCATCCGTTATTCTGAGACTTACATTCAATCACCCAGGAGGGATGACTGGTACAGTGTTATGCAAATTACTAACGGGTGGTAATGTGGCATGGGTCGGAGGTATCGCCTCAGTCGTTACCCTGGTTACAATCGCTATTGAACGATACTATGCCGTAATGTACCCTCTTGGAAACAAATGGAAACTTACCAAGCGAAAACTGAAGGTCAGTCTCATTGGTAATAAAGAATGTTTAAATTTTAGAAATCTTCATGTTATAACACAGGTCAGGTAATTTTGGTTTTTGATTAGATAAGAGTACATTGAGTAGTTGCAGTTGCAATAGATCTGGAAAACAGAAAGCAATTTTAGTAGTATACCTCCGATGAATAGGTTAATTTATTCATGATTTAATTTGCCTTGAGTCAATGACATAAGGATGGTAGAACTGGTTTAATGAGACTTCGTTCATGATGGCTCAGTAGGAATTAGATAGGACTAGCGCGCGCGTGCTATGTTGCAAATTGTAATGAACGATTCGCGCCAGCTCACTGTGATAAATATAATGTTCGATAATGTGAGGTCAGTTCTGGATAGTAAGCTAAAATTTAGTACTCCTACCTTTTTTCCCGCCCTCTCTCCCTGAACGTTTTGTGTTACGAATAGCTGTTATTTTTTTAAGGTATTTGTTGTTGTAACAAAATTAGCCATAGTTAACGTTTTTTTTCGCTTTGGGTGTTTGTATAGCTTAGGTCAGAAAAAAAACAATAACAAACTGAAATGATTTAGATCTACATGTCGACTTTCATGGACTCCGAGTAAGCAATTTAATTAGAAGTGATTAGCGTTTGGTTACTCAGAACGTTTAAAATGAACAATATTTGCCGAGTACAATGTGTAATTCTTAATTACCTCATGAATCTAAACTGACGACCACAAATTGAGTAGTTCTCAATTACTCAGAGTATTCTAACGAGCAGTGTTCGAGTATTTCGCCGTAGTAACTTTTTAATGGTCAAAGCGATTGCAATTACTTTAGCAAGTAGTATTTCAGTATTTCAAATTGAGTAGCTATTTACTCAGGGTACTTTTAATGGGCAGTATTCAAATATATCGAGTAACTTCTCTGTTTCTCGAAGCGATTTGGGAAATGTCTTGAAGACATTGTTTGAAGATATTGAGTGATAACTAATTACTCTGTATCGAGTATTGAAAAGTTACTCAATAAACTTTGTCATTTATTCACCTGAAAATCTTTGTTGGTATTCCTTTGAATAATCGCCCATGCATGCAGCGGAATGTTTTCTGTTGCCTAAAAATTATCTCCTTAGAACCAGTTTGACCCATTCCTGGTAAGTTGTGTCGCCATTTTGAAAAATCAAATCCGAAACCGGTCTCAAAACCAGTCTGACCGGTTTAACAGTGCTCCCTGATTGGTTCTCAGCCAAGCCTTTGTTCTTTCTCCATATAAGCGCGACATCACCCGTATGGTTGGGCGATCAGTTAACTCCACTACAAAACTCGTTTACTATTCAATAATACAAATCTTAAAACATTAACACATGCAAGTATAATTTATTTGTTTGTCCAAACTCCCCCATATTTACCTACACGATCTGCGTCTCATTAAACCAGTTCTACCATCCTTATGTCATTAAATCAAGGTAAATGAATTCATGAATAAATTGATCTATTCATCAGAGGTACACTACTAAGTTTTCTACTTGAACGCTGACAAATTTCTACCTGTGGCTGTTTGCTTTGATCACCGAAAAGTATTCAGCAACGTCAGACAGCACGAGGAAAGGCTTCACAGGCCACACTGTACTCAGACCAGACATGGGGGGCCTGGTTCAATCGATTTACAAAACATGGCACTGGTTTTCAACAACATAATGACGGTCCATGCTCTGTTGAGGGGCGACTGGGTTTAAGCATAAGTTAATAAACTCCTGGTTGATTGCAGTGAGTTTGATCCTGTGGATTTGCCATATGTTACAAAATTCTTTTTAGCTTCATGTTTGTGTTTATGCGTTGTTGAAATATTTTTGAGAGGATTTTACAATTAAAATTTCCACCTTGTTGCAATTTCCCACAACGCCAAAGTAATTTTATGGGATTTTAATCTACACCGTGTGTTAACTCCATTTCCCTGATGACCAGGTATCACATGAATAAGCTACTCAGTGGGATGAGATTTCCACGTTATGATTGCAGGTAATGATTCCTGTTACCTGGATCTTCTCCATGACATTTTATTTGCCGTTCTTCCTGGTGGCAGAATTTGATTCCAAGGTAGGCTTCTGCGCATGGAAATGGCCAGACAAGTGGATGCGTAAAGCTTACAGTGTGCTATGGCTGGTGTTTGTTGTTCTCCCTTTAGTACTGATGGTCAGGCTTTACTCCAGAGTTGTGTATACTTTGTGGTTCAAGCGTTCCGATGACAATCAACTCACTTTCCGACAAAGAGTAAGTGTTTACGAACACATTCTTTACCAGGCAGAGGCTAAGGACGTTCCCGCGAAAATTTTCCGGTCGATAGATTTTTTTAAATTTTTACTACAGTTAGATAATGAGTTACTTGTGTCAGAAATGCAAAAAAAAAAACAAAAAAAAAAAAATTGGGGGTCACCGACTTTGTTTCAGAGACAAAGCGTGTGGAAAACTACCCTGATTTGGAGAAATTGGCGCGCCTAATTCAGCATGGTGTACGGGGGTTAATAGTTTAAACTATCGAAGGTGAGTTAACGGAAGCAAACGATCTTAGTCATATATTTGTAGAAGTGGATCTGTTGCGTAAATAATTCCAAATGTTACCAACGTTTTCCCAAAACTTAACCCTTTAAGAGGCATTTGAAACCGTCGCACAGATAAACGAAGAGCTAAAAAGAAGCGATTCGAAGGTGCATTTTGCAAAAAATTCAAACATCTAGTCGATAGATTTTCTTCATTTTTTCGCTAAACGTAGAAAATCGGTAGAGAAAATGATCCATTAAAAGAAAAATAGGGGTCACCGAACGTCCAAGATCGTTAAATCCAATCAAAGCTGTAGCAATGGCCATCTGCCCTATCATTGTTTGTTGTACTACTTGGCGCGCGAGCTCATGCATGACGTGGCGTGCAGTAAGGATGCGCAGAAACAATCCACCGTAGGAAAAAACGATGGCGGCTGTACGTTTTACCACAATACCTTGCAAACCTAACACAGCCTATAAGGCACAAAGAAAGCCAGATTTTTGCAATATTTGTCCCTGTACTAAGGACATTGTTTAGCCTAGGTTTGAAGATTTTGTAACTCTTCTGTACGATTTTATGAACGTTGTTAAGGTTTTCGTGCGCTAAGAACCATGGGTAAATGTACCAGCCGCCATTTTTTTTTCTTACGGAGGATTAGCACGAACGTCCTAAAATACATGTATTTAACAAATTGACGTCAGTTTTTCGTGCGTCTATCTTGTTGTTGACAATGAATTTCGTTATAACATCCTCAAAGTAGTCTATGGATCCACTCGGCTTTCGCCTCGTGGACCCACAGCTACTTTTGACGAAATTCACGATCAATACGCAGGACAGACGCGTGAAAAACTGACGCCAATTTGTTTTTTTTTTTACAATAACAAATTGTCCATTCTCGCTCATAAACGCATTGCATAAATTATAAATTCATGTGTCTTCCGCTTATTGGCAAAGAAAATTAGCCAATGAGAGCTCGCGAATTTCAGCAGTTATCGTAAAATAAAAATTGCGTCTGTTATTACACAGGGTGTCATCAGGCTGCGGAAGCGAGTCACTCTGATGGTTGTAACTGTCAGTGCCATATTTGGTGTGTGTTGGGGTGCAGATTCCACTGTGTACATCTTAAGAACCTTTGCACCTTACAACATCGGTCCCATGGCTGTAGCCGTCACACAGATTATGGTCTTGTTAAATTCTGCCGCCAACCCTTTTGTATATGCCCTGTTGAACCAACGATTCAGAGAGAAGATCAAAGCAGTTGTATGCTGCACTGATCCCTTGGAGTCTAGGCTTCAAGCTAGGAGAGGGACTCAAAGCATAGAGCTTCCTGTCATGTACAAAACCACCCACCCGACCCTGTGTTGCAGGGAGTAGTACATTCCTTGTAGTGTCTGTAGAGTCGAAGACTGCTAGCAGTCGGTTTGTTCCGTTAGGGTCAGACGAGTGAACACGAACGTATAAGAGTGGTATGGAAGAAAAGGGGCTGGGGCGAGACGAAAAACTCTCATAATCCCCGCCTCGTTTCGAGAGAAAAACAGCCTATCAGCTGTTAAGTAGAGTCATGCGCTCCCAGCGTAACTCTCCCTCGTTAGTATTCTAGGTGAAAAGAAAAATAAGAGAAGAAGAGCCAACTTTCGAAATATCAAAATTGAGCGTATTATCGGAGCCAATAGGGACGCAAACAAAGGTAAAGCAAATAAGGACCCAGGTCCGAGTATCGGGCCCACAGAGGTAATCCATGTACTGGCTCCACAAAAGTGGTCCGTGGAGCATGGTCCTTGTTTTCTTTACTTCCTTTCTAATGTTTGCTTTCCAAGACCTCTCCATCAAGTTGAATTTTAATTTATCGAAAGTAACTAAAGGATTATCCCTTTTAAAAAATAACTGCAAGGCAGTAGCGTTCGAGCGCTTGACCATTCCCCAAGGGAAACCTATTATCTTGTTGTTTTATTTATTTTCATTATAATACCATCTTACCAGAAGAAGTACTTCTGGTGTTACTAGTTTGGCATTGATGTCATACATATTGTTTTAGTGGCCAATCTCTCTATAATTCATTTTGTTTTTAACTAAAAGCCTGATGCTTTCTAGAGGTCACCTCGCCTCACATTAAAACATTTATAAATACTGTACATTAAGTAAAAAGGCAAAATAAACAGAACAAAAATTTGATGAATGATATAGCTAAGAGACGTGCCTGCAGTGAACCATGGTATTTCTATTCATCATCTTGGACTGGATGTTTGTTTTGATGAATGTATCTTATTCTATCATTATTCCCTGCAGGTGCGTCTCATAGAGAGAATTGGCCATATACGGGTGAAGCACCCGTTAGTCAAGGCCTCTCAGGGGCGGGGTTAGTGGAGGGCGGCTTATATTACAATAGCCCTTATGTGTGATGACATCAGACTAGCAAAAATCACCACCAAGCCTCGGCTTGATAATGCAAAATGTAAATTTTATCATGAACCAATTCCCAAAGCAGTAAGGATAAAAAGAATTTTGCTTATCCTCTGCATGCCTCGTGGCACATGGGGCCTTTACAGAGTTCTTCCACTGTTCTCTGTCTGCTGCATTCGTCTTGGTTTCCTCCCATGATATCCACCCTGCCTCTTTACATTCCTTTTCAACTGTTCGTCGCCATGTTGTCTTGAGCTTTTCTCTTTTCCTTTTCCCCTCTGGGGCCCAGCTTATTGCAATGTTACAATCATTATTGCGATCTTCCCACAGGATGTGACCAATCATATTCCCTCTACGATATTTCACCTCCACCCTCAGCGGTTTCATACTCGCTCTTTCCAACAGCTCCTTAGTACTGACATGATCTTGCCATTTAATTCGCAGGATCTTTCGTAGGCACTTATTGTGGAATACATCTATAGCTTTGTGATCTCCTTTGTTCATTTTCCACGTCTCGCATGCATATAACAATACCGGCACCAACAGTGTCTTATACAGTCTCAACTTTGTTTTCCTTGAGATGCTATTGGAACGCCACATGTTCTTCAATCTGATGAATTCACCTATTGCTTTGGATTGACTGTTTTTTAGGTCTTTCATACCAGCTTCTTCCTTACACACTTTCGCTTCCAAGTGTGTAAGCTCATCAACGTCCTCAATATCTATTTCATTGACTACAATCTTGTCTTGGTTTCTCGCGTTAATCCTCATCACTTTCGGCTTTCCTGCACTGACCTTGAGCTCCACTCGTCTGGCTTCTTCTTCCAGCCTTGTTGTTTTATCCTGAATCCGCTGTTTGGTAGAGGAAATTAGAGCTATGTCATCCAAAAAGACCAAATCATCAAGTTTGGATGTCACGAAACCTCCATGTAATGCCGTTCTTACCATTTCCAACTATTCTTCTCAATTACCGAATCCATTATGATCGAGAACAAGAATCCAGACATATTGCATCCTTGCTTGACGCCAGTTTTTATGTCAAAACAGTCGCCAATCTCCCCACCATCCACCACTGCACACTTGAAGCCATAAAACACTTTACCATTTTATCTATTTACTCCGGAATTCCATACCTCCCCATAATCTCCCATAAACTTTCTCTGTGGATGGAATTGAAAGCTTTTTCGAAAATCTATGAAGTTCAAATACAGGGTAGCTTGCCACTCGTTTGCCTGTTCAATGATATTTCGTAGAGTGAAAACCTGGTCTGTTGTTCGCTTGTCTTTCCTATAACCGGTTTGTTCCTTCCTTAATCGTATGTCAACACCCTTTCTTATTCGATCTATAATAATCCTGCCCAGTATTTTCGCTACTACAGACAGCAACGTTATCCCTCTCGAGTTCTTGCATTCCTTAGGATTACCTTTCTTTGACAGTTTAACAATAAGTCCCTGTTTCTAAGCCTCAGGAATCCCTTCATGGTTCCATATTTTTTATCATGAATTGATGTATTTTCTCTGCTGAAAATTCTACGTTCGCTTTCAACAACTCAGCTGTAGTAGAGTCAATCTCTGGAGCATTGCCATTTTTAAGTCCCTATATGGCTTCCTTAACTTCACTTAACGTTGGCTCATTGACTGCAATCGCCTCAATTATTTCACTGAACTCGAATCCACAGTCTTCTTCACTAGTTGTCGGGTTTTCTGGGTCTTCTCTATTAAGCACTTCTTTCAAGTGCTCTGTCCATCTTGACTGCACTTTATCTTTTCCACTTAGGAGGTTTCCACTCTTGTCTAAAACACTGCTGTGCTTTGCCTTGATCTTTCATTGCACAGTGTCTTAGTGAACCCATAAAGTGCCTTCATGTGCTGGTTTCTTGCGTCCTTCTCTGCCTCACCTGTAATATTGTTATGCTCCTCTTCACTTCCTTATCCTTTCTTACGTATTCTGCCCTTAGCTGTCTCTTAACCCTTTCTGACCGAGTACTCAAGATCTTCTTATTAACGCCCTCTCTTTAATCTATGAGGTCCCATGACTCCTTGCTGATTCATGGCTTTGTCTTTTTTGGAGGTCTTCCCAATACTATTTCTGCTGCCTTTATGTATGCCTTCTTCATCACCCGAAACTCTCTCTCCACTTCTTCAACTTCTGGTTCTTGTTCTTCATTCTCTAGGGCCTGATACCTATTACGTAGTTTTATGTGAAACGTCTTTAGCACCTACTCATTTTCCAATTTAACCGTGCTATACTTCAGTCTACGTTCAACCTTTTCTTTCGGTACCTCTGTCAACCTGAGCTTAATTTTTGTACACACAAGATAATGATCACTTCCAATATCTGAAGACCTCTTAACTCTTGTGTCATTCACTGAATTCCTAAACCGCTTTTTAATGAGGATATGATCGATCTGATTCCTGGTCTTTCTTTCGGGCGACACCCATGTTGCTTTGTGGATGGTCTTGCGATGGAACAGTGTTTCTGTAATAACTTGCACATTCAGATCGCACATTTCACAAAGCCTTACTTGGTTATCGTTCCTTAACCCCAGTTCGTGTTTTCCCATGACTCTTTCATAGTCCCTGTTTTCGTACAAAACCTTAGCATTCATGTCCCAGTAACTATGATCATATCATGAGTATTTACACCATCTATCAAATCTTGCAATCTTGTGTAGAACTCGTCTATTTCCTGTTCGTCTGCATCCTCCGTTGGTGCGTATACATGAATGACTGTAAGCTTTATGTTTTTGGAATAGTACCTAGCTTGAATTATTCTTTCGCTGATAGGGTTCCACCCTATCAGGGCTCTAATTTTACCTTCTGACATCAATATACCTACTCCTAATCGGTGGCTGTCATCATCTCTTCCAGAGTAAATTATGGTGTCTCCTTCTGCAAGTTACACTTTTCTTTTGCCGGTCCAGTGCGTTTCACTGATGCCCACGATGTCTATACCATTCCTCTTCATCTCTCACGCTACCTGTGCGATGTTGCCACTTCTGTAAATCGTTCGTACATTCCAGTTACCAATCTTCAGCGTGTATTTAGGGTACATCAGTGGCCTAATCGACCCGGGGGTGTCCTGTTG
>Ga0126339_10002287_pt1 | contig 13665 bp, 5 predicted proteins | sample OrbTmetagenome_2_FD_92532 | JGI IMG/M metagenome (GOLD analysis project Ga0126339, IMG submission 92532) | Coral microbial communities from Petempiche,Puerto Morelos, Mexico - Orbicella T R C metagenome | ecosystem: Host-associated > Invertebrates > Cnidaria > Coral | place: Petempiche,Puerto... | reverse complement strand
GATGATGATGATGGCGATAAGGTAGGGTTGATAGTAACTAACCCTAACCCTAACCTTAACCTTGTACTGCTGACTAAGTTAATAACTATAACTTTCAATGCAATAAAGAAATTTCGCAGGTGACGCGACTTGCACTGTTAGCGTATCCCTACAAAAGTGCCGTGAAAACTTCTTTCTTTCAGGATCGTGTATAGGTTTTTGCTATCTTTGGGTTGTGTATCTCCCCTTCATTTATTTCTTATTACGTATGGGAATAGCGAAATTTTTACAATTATTCGTACCTAGTTTCTACATGGTATTTGATGTTATAGAGGAGTGGCATAGTTTCAGTTGAACAGTCCTGGCCGAACTCAAAGTCTTGAGAGTGAACTGAGCTGTGAAACGTAATTCTGCTTAATCAACCATATTGTAGGCTTCCTGCAAGGAGTGTAAGCTCCAAAAAAGATTCACAGAGAAAGAAACTCTAAATAATTGTTTAAACTGGACTCTCAGCTGTATCAACTCTTATTTGCTTGTCTCCTTTCTTCACGTGGGTTTCTAGATGTTTTACAATCCGGATGAAGACTTTTTTTTCCCAAGCGTGTAATAACCTAAATGTTTGAGAAAAATTTTCAAGCTCTCTTTCACTCGAGCCATTGTTTGAGGTCAGGCGTGATTCTTCCGTGCAACAGGCCCAAATGTACCGGCCAATGTGGACAGAAGTATGGCAAAAAAGGATGTGAAAAAAAATCATGCAAAGGCTGTAATTACTACAAAGAAGAATGATATGATCCTATGTCCACATCTTCCGTTATTAAAATTATTTCCACAGCAATGTTTTTCTTTTTTTCTCGACAGAAATGCCTAAGGAAGGCACTTAAAAAATGCTTGAAGAGCTGTTCGAGCAATGTGGAAAAGTGTCTCAAGAGGGTTGTAGGGAAATACGATCCTGATGATGACGAGGTTTGTTTTCCTTTGAATTATTAAACAAGGGAACCATTCTTGTCCTTAAGTCCTTTAGCGGAACGGCGAAACAGGTTTACACGAGATGAGTTACAGCTAAAGAATCACGAACAAGTTACAAGAGACGATGCTCTTGCCCAGGAAAGGGGGGGGGGGGGGCCTCCCGTAAAAGAAAGGACGGGGTTGCTCGTCGTGACTCTTAGGAGTTAAAAAAGCGGTTTTGATACCTTTTAGGGTTTTCAGCCTCAAAAGGTCCACTGCGGAAACTTTCGCGGTACCTTTTAGGGCTTTAAACGGAGAAAATATGACAGGAGATATCTGGAATTCAACTGGTTTAAGACGATGCTTTCATAAACTTTACGAGTACATGTAGCAGGTATTCGATGCAATCACATATATCGCCATTAAAAGTTATGAAAGTGTCAGCTACTTTGTTGTTTTAAAATTGGTACCTCTCAGGGGTGAAAAAATTTCCGAGCCACACCCATAAAAACAGGATCTTGATACCTGTTACGGGTAACCGTTCTTTTAAAAATTTCTGACAAGCACCTCCCTCCTCTTTTATATTGGAGTACCCCGGGGAGGGGCGGGGGTGCATGGCTCTTGGGCGTTGATGCACACATCATACAATGTACAAGAAACTGCAATGTAAGTCGCTTATCAAATTCTTTCCTTTGTGTTTAGAAGTGTGATGAAACACTTTCTCTCGAGTATGATATATTACTTAAAATACCGTGCCCTATGGATTCAACTTTACTAAAAGGGGTGTGATCCCGCTTATTCTAAGGAAAACGACAAACGAAAAATAGCCGCGATGTGCAGTTAAGTTACTTTTTTTACTCTTGTGCAGAAAATGTGCATCAAAAAGCTGCCAGATTGTGTGTCAGAGGTCTGTGATCAAAGAAAGAAAGAGAAGCCTAGAAAGTGCATGAAGTACTTCAATAAATGCGCCCAAGGAGAAGGATCTGGACTGGAGCTGTAACGTCACAGCTGATTCAAATCCACGCATTGTTGCTCAGTTGTTGAGGCTTCAAAGCTTTGATTAAATAGTACTAAATAAATGTGTTAAAAGTCCTGGAATTCAATTTATTTTTATTTATTTCAATTAGTGCAGGATTTTTACTTAAAAATTATCACGTGCAAGTATTTCCTGGATTTCTCATCAACCTACATCTTTGCACGCAGAAGTTAAAATGAAATCTTATTCCATAACATCCCCGCCAGTCAAGTTTTAATCCACAAGCAAAACACAAACATAATGTACACTCGGGGATATTGGAACATGGCTATATATATCCCTAGCAATAACTCAGCCAGTTCTGTTCAGCGTCGTTTCGTAATCTTTATGAGAGGTCGACCTCCTTTAGGAAAATACTATGCTAAGACGGTTTAACTGACTGACTAACCGACTGACGGACTGACTGACTGACTGACTATAAAGTAATGTTACTTATCCTAGACCTTGCATTTTTATTACCTAATAGCTTCATAAATCTTGCCCTCACGTTCAACTGACAAGCGAATTTATATCTTCAGTCGCACAATGCGGCTACGAAGTTGTGAAGAGCGATGAAAGGTGGTTGCGTTCGGCGGACTACAATATATTGACTACAATGTACTCTATTTGCCTTGTCCAATGTGTCAATTTATCTTGATCAATGTTTTAACCACTTAGCTTACTATCGCTAAAAATGCTCATCTAGGACGTGCTTTTGTTACAGAAGTTCTTAGCAGCCTGATTCTGGCAACTGGCCTGTCGTAGATTGTATTTTCTTAATTGACTGTAAGAAAGAATCACACCAGATAAATAGTGACGAGATGGTGACCGTCTTTTCAGTACCATCTGAAATGTAAATGAACCAGATTCAAACATGACTGCTCATTATCATAACCAAATCCGATTTTGCACGATTTCTTCCTTGCTCTTTACAAGGATAATCCCATGCTTTACGAAAGTCGTGTTTGCCGAACACATAGAAGCAAGGGTTTAGAAACGACGAGGCAAATCGAAGATATCCGAACATGTACTCGGCCCACATCGGAAGAAAAAATGCATCGTACGCTTGCTGGTATCTTAGCAAGAAGAAAGGTAACCAGCACATCACGTGAGTAAGAAACATGACTAGGAAAATAGACGCTGCTTTTCCCTCTCGCTTTCTCCATTGTCGCTGCTCCTTCACATCAGCTGGAACGTTGAGAAATTCCCGTCGACTCTGTCGTCGCACTTCGCGTAGAATCATCAGATAAGTGAAAGCCATGAACGCAACAGGTATCCCAAGATACACTACAAAACAAGCGATGCTGAAAGCAACTTCGTTCTGTCGTTGATCCTCGGGGACGCTTTCCTGTGGATCGTAATTTGCCGGTCTCAGCCACCATAACTGCATCAGGGAAACGAGGAGCGAGCTGACCCACACGAACCCGAGGGCGATGTAACTTCGGTGTTTCGTCACAATCTGTGGATAGCGAAGAGAAAACATAATGGCTATAAAGCGATCAGCAGTGACGGCTGAAATATGCGATACGGCCAAGAATGAGGTGAACATCCAAATGTAAATTGTAGTGAAGCACATTCCATGCTCTTGGAAGATGTTACACGTAATGCTGAGCGGTAAACTAATAAGACCAGTGAGAAAATCACTCGCTGCTAATCCGACCAGAAAGAAATTAGTTGGAGTCCTCAACGATCGTTTTTTGGCCACAAGGACGAAGACCCACGAGTTAAGAAGCACAATGATGAGTGCCATGAGAATTCCAATTATATCGTGTTTAGGACTGAAGTAAGGTGTGTACTGATCTTCGTCGCCGAAGTCATCGTCCGCCTGATGGCTTTGGTTGAATTCAGTCTTGTTCTCATTGAATGAACAGCTTGTGTTATCGGTACGCATTTTGTCTTGAGAGAGTTTCACAGCATACGATGGTTTCACTTGTACAGCTTGGCTGACTACAACTTGCTGTTCATCAGCGATCAGGAACTGCGAGAGAATAACAAACAACAAAAGCAGATGGTTTACTTTGCATGGCGGGTAAATACATTAAAACTCCATAAAATTAACGCGGAGTTCACACATTTGTCTTGATTTAATTAATGGAACGTAAGTGCAATGTGTTAATCAGCAGCTTTAGTGGTTGTTGTCACATTAACACCATTGACTACAGTTTACTGCTGTTAGTATTCAGTTAAAGGACGTTACTTCACACTCGACTCTGCGGTCGCACTAATTATTTGTATCTTAGCGAGAAGAAAGGTAATCAGCACATCACATCAAAGTAGTTCACGACAGTGTTAATTTTTAGTGATCTTTAAACTAAGTGCAAACATGGCTGACCGTAAGAGGCTTTGTCTGGTTGCCGACCTGGTTTCATGTTTTCGTGCAGGAAACTGTCGTCAACAACTGAGAAATATCGTCAAACTTTTACAGACCGTTTTCACATGACGTCGTGGCAGCTATATTGGTGTCCCAAAACAATAAAACGGTTGACATGCTGGGGTCCCAAACCAATCCCGTGGGAGTTGAACTCTCTTTTTATGTAAACCCTCTCTTTTGTCCAATTAATATGTTAGGCTGTTGGCTACGTGACTGAAATCCTTTTATTGGGCCGTGTTAAAAGGGTACGCAATGTTTTCGCATTAGTTAATTTTTCTGTTTGTTTTGTGCTGTTTTATTGTCATTAGTGTTATTAGTTTCTTCACCCAGTAATTTTTTGTACTTGACATAATTATGTTCATCTCGCAGGTGTTAGACTGCAAACAGATTGTCGATGGTAAACTTAGGTTTAACTCATGCAGCCAGCTTTGGTATAACTATTGTTACTTTGTATTGTCTTTAGGAGGATTAGAAAAAGATGAAACATCTTAAGTGTATAGGCTCCTGTTAACTGTGACTGAACCGTCTTTACCCTCGCTTAGTATGCGTCCTACGAGCTACTGAATCGTTATTAAGGCTTAATAAGGCTCGGCTTGCATCAGAACCAGGCCATTTTCTCATTGTTATGGGTGATCAAATTGTGACGAGTGAAATTATGAAATATTTTCACGCATTTTTGTCAAAATTCTAATAATTCTTTAAGTCTTTAGGCCAGGGGAATTATGATAATTTTGACAAGACCGCGTGAAATTCACCTTGGGAGCAGAGAAAAGTGGCCGTTAGTGGAGGTTCGGCTGTATAAATTAACGATGAAATTTCGCGCCAGAATTAAGAGGGAATTTGTCGCCCGTGATATTACGTAAAAAAATTCATGCTTGGACAATATTTCTGTTACAATAGGAGCAACTGAGCTCAAGAGAAAAAAACATATTATTGATCCTGTTATTGTAAAATTATTCTAAAATAAATCTGCCGTTTGTTATATTGAAGTCATGGAAGTCATTAAACTCGCCACTTGACCATCATTCCCACCTTTTACTTAACGAATTTACTGGATAAAGAACCGCCCCAGATTAAGCGCCGCTTTCGATTAAGCGCAGCCCATATGAAGCTAGGCAAAAATCGCCGCCTCTGAATAACGCATATAGTAGAAGCATAGTACATGTAGGGTACAACTCGACCAAGTTAGGCACGGAGATTTAGTCTCCTGGATTACGATCTTTTTCATTTCGCAGTGGCTGTATTTTGTTGCTAACATTTGCTTGCTGTCATTATAAATATTATGATTTTTTAAGAGCTCCGCCGCACTTTTCCCAGTTCGAAAACGGTCGTTGTCATTTTCGCGACACTTGGAAATTTTTCAACTGAAAATGAAGTTTTTTCTATTAAATTAAAGAAACAAGAAAAGTTTTATTTCGAACCCAGAGCTCCTCGTATGCTAGCATCTCTCTCTTAGTACTACACCACCAAATAAACCTAATAATAAGCTTTAACGTGTAGCAGGGAGATCCGATAAAACAATTTTTACTACAAAAATATTGCGTCTTGCAAATTGCGCATGCTCTTCGCACAATCAAAGTTATTATCACATGGCTTGTTTAATTCTTGTGGCCGATATAACGCGCGCTCTGATTGGCTAATTCTAGGGCATTATTCTCCCGTAATGCCAACGGGCCGATTACAAGCTTGCAAAAAGCAAAGCAAAAAGCCATGTAATTAACAACTTATTTACCTCAAACACTCGGTCTTTAAGGGAAAATCTCAAGCCTCGGCCTTGCCGTATTGACCTCGCTGTCGCCAGGTCAATAGGGCAAGGTCTCGGTCTGCGATTTTCCCGTAAAGACCTCGCTCTCGGTTAATAAGTAGTCTTGAATACCACTTCAGCTTGGAATATGAGCTGCTGAGAGATAACAAGAAAATATTGGATTTATTGAAGGCCGTTTTTTTTCAATTAGCAGTTCATGATTTTAAATAGCATTTATTTATTTTTTTCCAAGAGGGCATGGTAACGAATCCTGCAATCTGATTGGTTCTTAGCACGATCCATATTTTCCTATCTCTGACCACGGTCACTGAAACGCTTTCACAGCGAGTGAAATCGTCGTGTTGATCAATTTTCGTGATTGAACAACAGGTATTCCAAGCTGCTTGAGACCGGTGAACATTATTATATAGCATTGCGTAATAGCGTAAATGTACGAGTTTGTATGAGAATGTAACGATCGTATGTAACAGTTCAAAATATGGAAAAGAAATTGAATAAAAACGACTTACTTCGACTCTTCTCTGTATACACATATACAGATACTTCTGTATAATTATGCATTATATAGAGAGGAGAACGATGAAACTGAAAGTCGCTGGAATCACTTTGAAACGGTCCCAAAACGGCACGGAGACAAAAGTACCACACAGAAGAGTCGAAGTAAGTCGTTTTTATTCAATTACTTCTCCACATTTCGGATTGTTACATACGATCGTTACATTCCCATACGAACTTCCATATTTACGCTATTACGCAGTGTCACATAATAATGTTCACGGCTCCTAAGGAGCTTGGGATACCTGTGAGTGATTTAACAGTATGTATTTTATTTGACCATCATTCAGTCAAATGTTAAGGGCGGGAGACAGATATTTCTAGTTGAAAGCCAATATTTGCAAATGAACATTTGTGCATGCATGAAAGCCCACCAAATGTGAATTCCAAATAAACAACTCCGCAGATTGGAAATGAAAAAATTTAGACAAAACAATGTGGAGTTAAAAAAAAGGCCGAATGACCAATATTATAAGTTACAATATTGGTCATAAAATTTAAGACTCAGAAAGGCTGTTATTAACAGCCTTTCTGAATCTTAAGGTGGCTTTTTATTGTGTCCTTAATAATCCTTAATCCTTTCAGAAAAACAGATCTATCTCGTTTATGACTGTAGACTACTGTATTGTCAGACGAAAATCACATTTGAAAATTTCGTTACTTCAAGTTAGGATTGATATATGGTTCTTATTCATTTTCTCTATAAATTAAGATAGGGAGGGTGATGTTTTTCAATTCAAATCCCCCTACATATAGATATGCAGTTATTTGCTTCAGCGACAAAATGAAGTGATGAAACGACCTGGTTTTTGATTGATATGAAAGGTTTTTTTTTTTTCTTCTAAATTTTGTCTTTCTCGTAATCACCCATTGGCAAAATTAACTATCATTCCGAAAAACAGTGTAAAGCAAACAGCAACACTGATGAAAACACTGTTCAATATATTAGTTTTTCAACTGAGTGATCGCACACTAGGGTTTCAGCCATTGGTGAGAATTATATAAGCCAAAAACACCCTTCTCATGCAGCACAACAAACAATAATTAGCTACAATCAAAGTACTGCTCAATAGCTTTTACCTAAATGCCACGGAGCCTAAAGAAAGGTGCACTGATCAACGGAAAATATTGCTTGTCAGCTTTCGTTTGCACCCATACACTAGAATGAACCTCGTCCACTAAGCGCTACTTAAAATTAAAAGTTACAAACCGACATCGATTGACTCAATTCATGCAACAGTCGATCAATTTTCTGATATTGTGGTATTAATGATAAGATATGTCCTGTGCCATTTTTGCTGAGTGTTGTTCAGCTGCACAGTTTGTAATATTGATACCAATAATCTGAATTTTGAACTGATGAAGCAATATGACATCGTGAAGAATAAAATAAAACCCAGGAAAAAGGTATTATATTGATCATACTGAAGAGTTACTTTCTCAAAATATCCTCCTAAATGCTATGGAAAATCGCCCCTACCGTCCTTGTCGCTTCTAGTTTACAAATTAGACATTTTTTTTTCCAAAAAAATTATTTCAGTAGTTAATGATGGCGCCATGAATGAATTCAAGTGCATATTTTAAAACTTCATATAGCTGTTAGACGGCAGACTCAGTGGGGGTTATACTCCCACTTTATCAATATAAATAAACATTGCCTTGGGGATGTCTGTACCAGCACACAAATATCCCTAGACCAAAGATGATAAAAACGATTAATCACTGAAGAAAATTGTCTCTGCCATGAGACCAGCCAAAGTCTTGCTTTGTTTTAGGAGGTCATCGTTGATGCTATCGTACCAGCAATGATTGCTCTTGAGGCCAAGGCTTCTTATTTTCCTTCCAGATTAGAATCGAACTTCCTTATTAGCTTACGCCTTTATTTTACTGCTCGGTGATGCAAATGCTTGATCATAAATCTATGTTCTTTGTCACGTTCATCGATTTCAATAGTGTTATTTCTCAGTTGCAAAAGTATTTTCATTTCAGGTTTTTTGCGACAATTAGTTTTCCAAGAAACCGAAAGTGGTAGAAAACTTCCTCATTTACCGACTTGAATCAAAGCAAAAGCGCACCAGGGCTGTGCATTTAATAATGGAATAATACTGCTTAACGTAATTATCCTCTCTCAAACATTCGCAACGTTCCCTGAAATGATATTTACAATTCAACTCCCGTTAATGATTGTACTTTTTCTAAGGAAAAAAAAATCTCTTTGGGAAAGGAAATATATGCTCAATAAAGGTCTTTTTTTATCCAGAAGTTGACACTGAGTTTTACAAAATATGAAGCTAGCCAAGATCTCACCTTGCCGAGCAGATCCTGACAGTTTTTGATCTATGGATGTAGTCACGATCTTTACCGAGAAATTACGATCGACCTCCGTCCGCCTCAGATTCGCCTTGTTTAAAGAAATGCTGTTCACCTTGTTCCGATATCCACTCACACGGGCAATCAATGTCTGTTGTATAATTCCAAATGCGGAACTGTTTAGTTAAGATATCTTATAAGATATCTTATGATATCTCTGACAAAAGAGACTAGCTTTTCATTTCGTTCTTCGATCGTTCTACTCCATGGAATGGACAGCAATTTCTCATGTAATAAACTCCAGTCTATAGCTTATCTATCATTCAAAGCTCTGAGCTGATTGGTGTTAATTCTGTCAACAAACACTTTTGTGTCAACGTTTCTCTTAAGTGTTTTATTGTGTTTGTGGCTACATGCTCTCAAACTTGTGGCTGCCACTTTTCACACAGGATATGTACTCCACTAATGGAGGCTATCGCCCCAGGAACTTTTCCTTTATTACGTACAGCTAATTAGCATGTCAGCTGTCCCTGCTAAAGCAATGTTCTAACCAAGACAATTATCTACTTCACATATATCTATATCTATATCCCAACATCAAGAGCCTTGATGCAATTGCAGTCAACTCGAATATCACTGAAACCTTTTTTAAAAAATAAGTGGTATCTTTTTATTCGCAAAAAGAACACATCACTAACGGATGGAAAGTCGAAATAAGACATGCATATCGCTAACTGAGTCTAAACAATAAAGAATATAAAATAAAACCTTGTTTATTTATAATGAGCTGTATTTCATCAATTAAAATTGTAAAGAATATCACGTAGTCATCGAGAAGTATTTCAATAAAAGGTCGAAGTCAATGGACGTGATATAGGAAGGGGTTGACGCTAATCAACCTGGCAACTTTATCACTATATACAGATAAACAAGAGACACGATGCCTAATGGATTCAGTTTCATAATGGTCAGTTCCTTATATAGCGACCACGCGACGGGCAGCTTTTATCTGTGAATTATAATCGCTTCAATTCTTGTCTTCGTTGTTTTTTTTCCCACCCTTTTATGCATTTGTCGCGCCCCTCATGTTTATCTTTCTCATCAAGAAAAATTCACCAAATTTTAACTCTTGAAAAGCGTAAATTTGGAAATCCCAGACCATTTATGCATACCGCATACTACAAAAAAACAAACAAAAAAAATTAGATACTGTCGCGCCAGAAATCACAAGTGCTCGATGTCGAATACAAGAAGGTCTAATTTGCTAACAACTCCCAACTTAGACACTCAAGTGACAAACACAAGAAATTTTACTTAGTTACAGAATTTGGGAAACGTAAACATCCTACAATGGATTTTAATGATATTTTTCACACGCAAATAAATTATCGCGAATGTAAATACCACCAGGTATTCTCAAGGAAGAGTGATGCATTGGCAAACTTACTTAAGAAGAACGTCTTGACAACAACACTTTAGGAGCTTTAGTTCGCTGTTGATCTTTCCTTTTTTACGGGAAAAGTGCACTATTACAAAAACTATTACAAAAGCTTCATCGAGATACAATCAATCATGCTAATCGAAGAAGAAGCGAATAAGACACGTGCTTTGTTATTCCAAGGGTCTAACTTTAAAATGTATGAATTCGGCGAAAAAAATAAATAAATAACTAACCTGATCACCACTAATTTCAATATAGAAAAAAAAAAAAAATCCTTTCACTAATCAATCATATCCGAGCATTTTATCGCTTTATAGTGATATTTACCCCCAAGTGGACATTTCATAATGGTAAAATGTGTTCTAACAAACAAGAAAATTGAAAGGTTTTATCAAGTTATTTTCGCACAACTCCTTATCTCATATTCATTCCGCCCTTTTATCGGTCTTCCTTGCCCCTTGTGTTGTTTTTTCCCATCGCGCCAAGATCAAGACAGGAAACTCATTTTATTTTAGCAAGAAACGCCTTGCGGAAACAAAAACAAGGAATATTCCTGGCTACAGTTATACGTGAACTTTTAAATTATAAGCTGACGTTTTTTCCGGACGAACGACTGCGTGGTGCTTGCGCGTGAAACGAAGCCTCACGTTCTTGCAGACGTATGTAACGAAGACATTAGTAAACCCTATTTTGTTTCCTCTGCGTCAGAGGAAAAACTGAAGTGGATGTTTTCCTCAGATTAGAGGCAAACGTTTTTAATGATACTTCAACAAAAATCATCGCAATTTGTAGATTTTCTTAACATTTTTGGATTTAATTTGAACAACATAAATATGAAATGGAAATTTTAAGAGATCACCTCGTTCACTACAAACGTGATTCTTTTATGTTTTTCTTTATCTTCTCATGTGAGTGAAACAGATCAAGTCACCATTTTATCATTTACCGCTGTAATAAATCAGTCATATCTTATGTATTCCAGGAGGGTTCAATCCAGATGCTGCTTAACTTTTATTAATGTAAAACTTTGCGACATAAAAGTATAAAAGTCTGTCCCCCATATGACATCGCTTTACTAATCGTTCAGTGTAGCTCCGAGTTTAGCCTGAGGAGTGCGACGTTTGTCGTCCGATACCGATTCTGGGGCAAAGGTGAGAAAACATCAGTGTAAAATAGCTGAAAGTCACATGTGAAAAAAGAAATTTGGTGTGTATTTCATATGCGAATTTAGTGCATCGCCGGCAAGTGAACGAGATGTGGACGAAATTAAGTTAGCGATATATTTTAACTGTTTCGAGTAAGCTGTTTCAGTTTGCAAAACAGAAAAAGGGAGAGCTTCTGAAACGAGCGACCTCAAACATAGTGTAGCTTGACTTTCTTAGAAACTGAACCGAATGTGTAATAACGATAGCCAGGGCAAAATTCCTCGCAGTTTAATGTAAATTCTCAATAAATTTCTCCTTTTGATAAAAGGGATCGCGCACTATATAACCATTATGAAAAGAAAGAAAACGAAACACACACAACAGAACAAAGAAGGCACTCCTAACGATGTGAATAAATAAACGTTCATCTTTGTGCCGCATTTTTTTGTAATTTGAAGACACAATTTTGGTGCGATGGAAGACTTCCAATAACAGCGACGAAATTTTGCATGTACAAGTTCGCAAAAAACCCCACAAAACTAGTCATTGCCCATGTTTACTAAATCAAGTATTGTTTTCTTCGTATTTGCCTACTGATGATGAATTGCAGCGACCGTGCGTCATCTATCATATAACACGTGATAAAAACATGATTTAAACGGCTTATTTACCCCAGACATTTTTTTATTTTCGTGTTTTTAGCCTCCAAGGTAATTAAAATGTTTTGTCTCAGCGTCATTCTCCCGGGGATTGATGAAGGATCGTGATAACCGGCAAAAAACAATGATAAACACATCACGCAAACTTTCACCGAAAATAATGTTACAATATTATAGAGGAGCGGTATGTATTTACGTTGCAATTGACGACGTATTCTTCACCTCAGAAACTGTGAATTGAACTTAAATAAGGATCATAAACTCATAACTGTAACATAGTTGTATAAGGAAGAAAAGCTTCCTTCTTGCATCACAACTGTATAAACAGAAAACGATATGATCCCAGCATCGCACACATGCCAAAACTGCAGCATATGGAAACTTTATGTTAACAATTTCCCATCTCAACAATGCTAATTCTCTGAATAAACTTCCTTACCGATTCTCAATATTAAAGAATACTTAGGATAACTCACAAGATCACAGCTTATTGACCTCAAAAACTGTAACTATCCTCAACAACACGCAATTTTCTTTCAATGTTTTCATAAATTGTTTGTTAGTTTCCTTAAATGTACACAATGCACTACTGAACCAATAAGACAGCCTTGTCGAAGTTTGGAGACTGAACCACTTGAGCTAGTGAGAAGGAATATCACTCACCTTTTGTGGTCGGGGTGCTTATAGTTCCAAAATTGAACGGACAATATTGAAATTTTACTTAGTATCAAAGAGGTTGTTCTAGGGGCATTACGTAATATGATTCGATTTAGCCCCCTCCCTCCTTTAGCACACCCATAGAGAAAGTAGTATTCAAGACTGATTGACGTGGAATGCAGACTGATTAGATGAATGAATTATAGAGACCGCTAACTCATCTGGGATTTAATATTGAACATTGTGGCTATGAAAGCACCAGTTCTTAAGTTCTTCAGATAACGTACTTATAGTGTCACATTCAGATCTAAATATTCAAAAACGAATTGATGACTTATTTTTAAACACGACAAACTTTCAAGCGTGGGGTCGTGTAAAATGCAAACGAAAATACAAGTAATGTTATTTTGAAAAATCCTTAAACCTAAAACGTTAACACCTATACAGGGATATAAAATAACCGCCCCTCTCCAATAATAACACCGTACCCTCCCTTGAGCGACCAAAAGTACATTAGCGCCTCGAGCGCTAAATCGAATGATTATGCAGTCCTTTCTATTACTTCCAAAAACAAATAGCGTCGTGTTTTTGTAAAACGGAGCGAGGTCTATTTTTGCCCTGAAGACTTAACGGCTGCCAAGATCTCCTCCTTCCCCTCCCCTTGTTTTAGCGACAACTCTCTAGTTTTAACCAGAACTTCCCTTTAATCGATCCGTCGTGAATTTTTGCAGCAAATTCCTTTTTCCTTTGCTAACAAATCTTTCGTTAAGGCTATCGATTCGTACGTTACTTCCTGTTATTCTTCTCTTTGGTTATCTTCAAT
>Ga0126339_10002286_pt1 | contig 13666 bp, 10 predicted proteins | sample OrbTmetagenome_2_FD_92532 | JGI IMG/M metagenome (GOLD analysis project Ga0126339, IMG submission 92532) | Coral microbial communities from Petempiche,Puerto Morelos, Mexico - Orbicella T R C metagenome | ecosystem: Host-associated > Invertebrates > Cnidaria > Coral | place: Petempiche,Puerto... | reverse complement strand
GAAGCGAACTGCGAGGTTTTAGACTTCGAAGCGGCGTTGTGAAGGTCGCGAGGCGGCCGAGCGACCGACGAAGCACGAATGACTTTTCTCAAAGTTTAGGTACCCAGCGGATTGTGTGGATGTTTTCCCGCAGGATGGAAATGCACGTTTCGCCGTTTAGGCTGGTCTCACAAGATTCGCTATTTCTTTGCCCTCCCTGGATTTCCGAAACCGGGTGTATTCTAAAAATAAAATTACCTTGATTGTTTGACTTATATGGGGAACTAAGTTAGCCTGCGAGCAGGCTCACGTTGGAACACAAGCGCCCGCGGCGTAACCGCAAGCGCGAAATCGAGCGGTAAAACCGCGAGTCTCTTCACCAGACTCCTTCCTGCCGGATCGCTTTGCTCTTAGCCGGGAGACGCAAATGTGACCCTGCTTGCAGGATAGAACTAACTCTGGGCGCTTTCCATTCGATGAAAAATCCGGTTTGAGTTTCTGGGCATTTTCAGGGACGAATGGAACAGCATTTTCCGTAAAAGAAGACAACCTCGAAACTTTCCGAAATTTCTTACCGGGAATTTCTATTCCATTTGATTATCCCCGAAATTTCCGGAAAGTTCGGTTGAATGTTTCGCTTTTCCGAAATTCAACAATTTCCGGACTTACTGGAAAGTTTCGCCGGAAATTTCTGTACCATTTGCCTCCGTTTCGAGATGTTTGGATGAATGGAAAACGCCCTCTACCCGTCTTCCTCTCATGACTTAACAGATTACTTTATTCAGACGACACAATCCGAGCAGTTTAATTTGGAAATAAAAACTAAATAAACGTGATCTCCACTTAACTGAAATAGACCCGATAAATAGTGATCAGCGAGATTGCAATCGAAAAATTCATCAGCACTAACCAAATCAAAAGTAATTACTTGACTTTATTAATGCTTGATTTAGAGCGAAAAGTAAATGCCGAAGTATTCAACAAAAAGGTCACCTAGGCAAAAGTACTACCCAGTCAATCACTGCCCGATGTTTGCACCATTTATAACGTCCAAATTGCCTTAGTCGGCCTTAGCCACTTCTACGTTCCCCTGGTCTACACTTCTGTTAACGAGTCGATTTCTTTGACAAGACCTCTAGAAAGGTCCAAAAGTCAATGTATAAGTTTTACTTCTTTGCATTCATGTTTTTCTGGAAGAGGAGAGGGGTTAGGTTACTCCAAGAGAAAATGATGGTTACTTTGAACGATTCAGGTTGGACGCGTGAAAACTTGAGTGAAGACTGAATCACCTTGCATTTGCTCCAGATCCTTATAGCTCGGTTCTCTCTTTGGATTTTACGATGCAGCTCTAATACAAGTCCTTTTTCTTTTCATACACCGCCCCACCAAAAAGATAAATAAACTTGGAAATAATTAGCAATTAGACCCGTAACCCGCAAGGGCTACGGGTCAAAAGCCCATGAGGCGAAGCCTCATGGGCTATTACCCCGTGGCCCTTGACGCCGAGGGGTCTAATTGTTTTAGTATCACCCAACTAGTCGGACAGAAAAGGCACTAATAAATTTAGCAAATGCGAGTTGAAGAAATATTTATTTGGGAATAAAACGAAAGAAAGCGTCACGCTCGATTGCGCCAATTTCGCTACTCGAGCACTATTAGTAATAGTCCTCTAGTAGCGTAGCCAATTAAAATGCAGGATTTGCATTAGTCCACTAGTTGGGTGATACTAATCTCATTTAGCAACTGTTATCAAGGGAGTACATCTAGCTCCTGTACTCTTTGCAGTCACCCTTCCCGCTTCCCAAACATTGAATGATTGCGACGATTGGTTCGCTACTCATGCAGTGTTGCTGTACAATTCTGGCACATATTATGGTCCAAACATTGATATCAGCCCATCGGTTATCATGGATTTCAAGTTTTAAGATCGATGTCATATCACCTTAGGTCTTTTCTAAATCACTTGTTTGAGGTAGTTCAACATTATGGTTGTAAAAGTAGATTCAGTTTGAGTTATTCTTGACCTGTGAATAATCAGGTTCCTGGATAAACAGTCAATTCATTTCTTTGTCAGCCCAAAACCCCATACAAGAACACTAGATTTGTTACGCTGCCTAATTGGATCCGTCCAGTTTCGTCAGTCCCTGGAAATGTTCTAAAACGCTGTCACGAACTAATTATGCAAACATTCGACAAAATTAGAGAACGTTCAAGCATTTCTGCTAGATTTTAAATTTGCAAATCAGCTTCTTTACAAATGGAGGTCTAACGATAATTACACAGTGTAACGATACCACCCCGCTGGTACTGGTATTTTTTCTTCCAATCGCATGTAAGTTGTCAGTCACACGGCTGAAACTTAATTTTCGTTGTTCGTGTGCCATTTGCTTTCATTATCTTATTAAAACTTTTACGCTTCAGATGAAGAATAAAAGTTAAAAAGATTTACATTGTCAGGACCACGAAGAAGCATCCAGAAGTATTGCTAACCCTCCTAGACAAGATGCTTGTTGGGGAGGAAACCAGTTCCCAGTTTCCTATTCATTCTCCTGGAAAAAAAGAAAATAATTCTCGAAACCCCCGTCTCCATCATAACAACAGCAAGTTGTGGGCCAGCAGTGGCACCACCCACCATCCCAAGTTTCAATAAGGCCACGGCACTCCCACATCTGAAATGAAACTTGCACAAAATTAAACTTTTTGGCTGGGTTATAAATAATGGGAGGGGAAAATGTTCCCCAGAATCTTTCTTTTCCTTTTTCTTTTTTGCAAACTACTTTCATTAAACCTCTCAGAATACAAAATTTGGAATTCACTGCAGGTGAAAGGAAGATGCCAAAAGAGATGAGTAGACTTAAAGTCACTGTTGGCAAATGATATCACCAGAAAGGCATGCCAATGTAGGAAACCACAAGTTTCTTGGATAACGAAGGCAGGAACATTTTGGGGAGGGATACCAAGTCACATTTTTGATGAACTCTCCATCTGAGAAAATAAATTAGACACAAAAAATAATCAACAAACTCCTTTTGTCACTCTGGAAGTACATGTAAGTTCGTCACAAATTCCAGAACTCCTCAGACATTTTTTGCACCTCAAGTAAATTTTCAGCTGGATTAATACAAATCCTAGATTAGTACTTACAGTCTTTCCTGCTGAAAGGCAGAACCTGACAGTATTTCTGTATCTGCAAGATTGGTTTCTATCCAACTACAAGGAAGTCACATTGGACACCTCGTAGATGGCAATTCAAGGGAGAACCCTAAGCTCTTCTTCTCTAGGGAAATGTCACCGCTTTAAGACTACGAGGGGAGGGAGGGAATGGGGCACTCCCAACACTGTGGCACTGGTTCCAATCCTGGACCTAGCGCCATGACTAGGTAGTGTTTGTTGTTGGTTTGTCCTTGCACAGCGAGTTTTTCTTCCGGTTCAACACAGATTTCCTCCTTCCACAAAAAACAACACTCCAAATTCTAATTCAATCTCAATACAACGAGTTTATCAGAGCTTTTTAACATATTAAGAGAGGATTCTAGAAGTCGTTTTTGGACTGTGTGGATGTGAAATCGAAATTTCAAGAAAATGTGGTACTAAAACAATGATAAACCACTGAAAGTGAGGCAAGAGAAAATTTAAATAGATGGCATAACTAAAGATCTAGAAGGAAACATGGATGGGATATCCATGTCAAAAATCATTTCAAGAATTCATATTGAGTAGAATGTTCTCAAAGTGGTGTTTCCTTTTGAATTCTGCTAAATTGAAAGTTCAGAAAACGTCCATATCACATTTTGCCAATCTCAGTTACTTTATCCTGTTATGATGGTAACAGACAATGTTATTATTTGAACAAAAAAAATTTGCATTTTGAAAATAACCTTTCAATTTCTGTACATTATTAGTGCAAAGAGCCAATCAAAATTTGCCTCAGACAATTTAACTGTAGTTGGAAACCAACCAAGTATTGTAACCTTTCGAGTCCTATTTTATATAGCTAGCCCTATGAGCGAGCAAGCTGAACTGAATCCCGTGCTATGATTGGCTACCCAAGCAGGCAAGATGGCACTCTCTTGCTTGCTCAGGATTATCTGCTGTATGTCACAAGAAAATAGTGTTCTTTTTCCATATAATAAATCCTTTCTTCACCAAGCTTGTTAGGTCAAGATGGCTGGATATTACCTTGTTCTTTCTTTTTTTGCATGTTTATGGACCTAGACTCCATCTTGGTCCATAAACACACACAAAAGAACTCAGCCAATGTCCAGCCATCTTGCCCTCACGCTTGGTCAGTAACCCATGCACAATACAAATTCTCCCTGCCGGCCATGATAATTTGAAAAAGGCACTTGTTGGGAGAATTTGTATAAATATCAAGACAATATCCCTTTAGTGATCATCTTCTGGCTTGCATTATTGTTTAGCTCAACAAAAACAAGGACAGATTAATTATGATCACTCTTTGGACTTAAAGGGCAAATTTAGTTGAATAGAATGATTGACGATCAGCAACCAATCAGGAAACTGGACAGCGACAACGCCAACTAACAGGAGTCTGCAACAGCATGGGCTCCTTCGTCAACGGCAGAAAACAGCAAAACACTGCAGCCATGGTCACAGCATGACCAGTCAACCCGCACAGCAAGTATAAATAAACTGCGCCTACAGGAAAGGCCAATATGATAGATTTAAAATCAAATACATTCTACGTTGAGTACATAAAATAACAAATATGAACTAACTTTAGGTCAAAGTTCCTTAGTTTGACACTAGAAAATTACTTGGATCAGAAACCCATCATCAGGAGTGTGTACATGTACCCTGCATTCTTTGTCTAGATAAAGCTATACTCAGGGTGAATTTGACAGGATTTTTCTCATCCCTGCTCTAAGGCAACCAATCAAGCTACAGCTACTACCACAGTACAGTTGAAACTCTGCTGACAGACACCTTCTGTAGATGGAAATTTTGCCTAAGCAAACACTTATTTTCCTGGCTGCATACAAAAACAGCCCCATTTAACCTCACACAGTCTTATGGCTCTTGTGAAGCACGAAGGTGTCCTATTACAGGACGTGCACTTGTACACTATTTGAACAAGCGACAAGTAAATCTCATTGTCAGGTCACAAAGAGGGAGCAACTCGTACCCTGATATTCTCAATCAAACCAAACACATGTGAGAAAATTGTTCAATAAGCCAAATGTTGGATGTCCACAACCTAGACTATGTATTGGTTACTGCTTGTATAACACAAAACACGTCAACTAATGCCACTTGGTTATCTTTGTTAACTATTCACAACCAAGTTTCCTACCAAACTAAAGCAAAATCAAGCTATACAAAGAAATTAACTACTGTACAAAAAATACAACAGCACATGTGCATAGTTTAAATTTGGAAAATCAGGAGAATGACATTATTAAGGTGATTCCTCAGAAATAAAAGTTGCTGAACAATTTTTTTGAAACTTCCCTTGAATACTCCCTACGGAGTGCTGTTTCGAAAAATACACTAAACAGTATATCGTATGTCACCCCTGCTCATTAAAGAGATATGATGGGCCAATCTTACCCCATGTAAGCCTAACAACGCACATTATTTCATCAGTTCATGTTAAATTTTGGGTAGCTGGAAGCAAAAGTTGTTAAAGCAATACTTAATGGGCAGAAGGTCTTGGGCACTTGGGACAATGTAGTATATAATTTATGGGAGAATCACACAATTCTAAACGGCGCTGACTCAAAAGGTTCCTCCAATTGTTGTTTTCGAGGTCTTAATTTGCATCCTTAAGTAAAGGTTTTGTGCAATCTTTAAGCTATTTCTATTTTCCCTACCGAACAATTTTTTTAATTTTATAACTTAAAGAGAATACTTTTTTGACCAAATTTATGGAATAAAAAATATAGGTCACCATGTTTGTTTGAGAGAAAACGAGCATTTATTTCGCTTTCGAGCTTAGCTTGAAGGAAATCTCTTATGCTGTGTACGTGCATGCGCTCATCCGCACACGTTAATGAAGCAGAAATCGTGCACAGCAGGGTTGCGCAATGCAATACTGAGGAATCACCTTAAAGAAACCTCCACCAAGTCTTGATAGAACAGTGTGATTCATGAATTTCTTGCAGTATTACTCCACTCCCTAGAACTTATGTTTTATATTAGTTGTATTGGCTAAAAATATGAAACTATTTTGAGATACAGATTGCATTGTCTCTATTCTCCAAATTCCTAGCTGACTGAAAGAACAGAAAGGTTAGTTTCAACACATAAAGCTACCAAATGCAACAATGCAGCACACCTAATAAAAACTATTTGCCCAATTTAGTCACAAACAATTCACTGTTACAGGTTGAATAATACAGCGATACTTCATGCTGCAAATATGTACAAGAACAGTTTGACAAAAACAAGCTTTTGAAGCCAATCAAAAAAAAAAACTTCAAAGCCTTTAAGCTGAAGCATTGCGGGTCACCACAAAACTGAGAAGGCGGTTGTTATTTGACTCTCGAGTATACTTGTGTGAAACTGGCAAACTCAGTTAAGGGGAAAAAACTGAGGTTATTCAATAAGAATGCTGAGAAAGTTTACTATTTCTGTAAAACCCATTCAAACTGTTCATGAGGCAGCCAACACTCGCAAAACTACTAACCAACCATTTCAATGATCTTTGACCTACTGAAGAAGAACATAATTATTTTTGGGCAGAGCAACCCTGATTATCCCTTCTTTGCAAACTATGAGTGATGGATTCAGCCTTTAAGAGCCACTGTGTACATAGTGTCTACGATTTTTTTTGTAACCAAATAGATACTTACAGCTATATTTTCACTAAGGTATACAAGAACAAAAAACTTCCAGTTCAATGCAAAGGGGTATTTAACAGGCATTCAACTATTAAGCAATGTAAAAAAATGATGAGTAAAAGAAATTGAGCATACTAAAAGTCTCGAGTCTCTACCTAAAACGGAGGAACGCCCATTCCATTCCCTCTATGCTCTGCAACAAAAGTTTACTCCCCTTCTCCAGAACAGCAACAAACCCTGGAAGAGAATACTTAAAAGAAACTGATTACTGCACCACAGTCAAAGTAAAACCAGGATGGAAAGCTTAGTCATCTGCATTGTTTTCTGCTCCATCATCGACATTCGACTGGTTGTTTTGGGAAGGGCCATCATTCTCTCCATCACCTTCTTGACTTCCTCGGTCAGGAGTTGGGGACCTTCTTTGCTTGGGAGACCTAGAATGAGATCTTGACTTTATATTCTTTGGAGACCTTGAAAGGGATTTAGAGCGAGAATGGGACCTGGAACGAGACTGCCTTGGTTTTGAGCCTGACTTTGAACGTGATCTCGAATGTGATCTTCTACGACGTGGACTTCTGGACCGGGAACGACTATCTTGTTTCCTTGGTGACCGTGAGTGACTTTGACGAGTTCTGCGTGGTGAGCGCGAATGTGATCGTGAGCGGCGATAACGAGGCGATCTGGAACGAGAGCGACGTGCCCTAAACAAACAAAGACTGGATAAGCATTTGTACATGACTTTCTTATTGAAAAAAAATTGGGCATTATTACAAGTCTTCAACAGTTTGTAATAAAAGAGAAAAGATATGTGACAATAGTGACAATGGACAACCTTAGCAGTGTCACACATTTTTCACTCAAATGAAAATAAGCTCTTGTGCTGATTTTATCGAGCAAAATTTAGTAAATATGCAAAAATTTGTAAGAATTTGTTGCAAGCTCATGGAAATATGGAACATCAAACTTGTCAAATTTTACAACAAAATGTATGTCAGGGGACAAGGCTTGGCCCCTGAAATAAGTTCCTTTGTAAAAAATTGGTACATTAAGGAGTTTCATATTTTACTAAATTCAACATGATAAATTTATCAAGAGAAGTTTTTTTGTTTATATGAAAATTGTCTTTATTGCATGACATGGTAAAGTGGTTGACTTAACAAGGAAAGGAGAAACTCAAACAATATTTAAATTAAGACCGCATGACTAATTTTTTACCCCATGATAATGCATTTAAATCTTCGATGAAGAAAATACTCCACTAGTCTTGCTTATTACCCAGCTTAATCTGCATGTGGTTGAGATGAACCGAATCCTACACTGTAGCTGGGTATTCAAGCAGGGATGAAGGTGCTATAATACATCTTCAGTATAGAATTGTGTTATTTTAGCATGATAAAACCTGTTTAATATCAACTAAAATTGTTTGGTCAAGATGGCTGGATATCAGCCTTGCTTTTTCTTCCGTGATTACAGACCTGTGCCTTGGTCCATAAAATATAAAAAAGAACTTGGCCGTTGTCCAGCCATATCAGCCATACACTTGTTCACATCTTTTAACAGCTGTTCAATACTTTTAACCTAAATTGTTTATTTAACACTGTATTCATTCTGCTAAATTTAGTTACTTTGGGGCACCTACTCGATTAGTTCCATAAACTATTTAGGTGTTCCAAATTCCACACAATCAACCTTATTTGAAAACTACTTGTCTTCCTTTATCTTCTTTTCTTTCTCTCTTTAACACTTTATTTTTTAAAAACAATTGTAAATTATTTCATTGATGCTATTTACATCTTCCATATGTAATTTGTATATATTTATATGCTTTCTATTTTTTTCTGACAGCTCTGTAAAATCTTGATGTTTGTGAGCGTTTAAATTAACATTGAATTGAATTGAATTTCCACAACCCTCTGCTGCTGGACTAAAGGATATGGTATGCGCAAGAGAATTTAGGGGTTAAAATTAAACCAGAAGCCTAACAATATTGTTTATCAGTATTGATAAGCTTTCTGAAAACAAGTGTCTAGTATTAAACTCTCACATCTACGGGGCCTAACATAGGGTGAAATCTTTACCTGCGTCTAGGGGACCGTGAACGTGAACGATATCGTGAGCCGCCGTAGTTCGAGTTTCTGTAACGATTACGCGGCTTGTAAGATTCTGAGGGTCTTCCGTATTTTGCCATCTGCACTCGGATTTCTCGTCCATCGATGATTGTTCCATGTAAGGAATCCATTGCGTCTTCAGCATCGCGTTTCTCGTGGAATCTGACAAAAGCAAACCCTCGGGATTCTTGTTTGTAGCGATCGCGCGGGATGTAAACGTCACCGAGTTCGCCGTATTTCGAGAATACCTTGGTCAAATCACCCGTGGTTGTACGATAAGTGAGGTTGTCGACTTTTAGACTAGTCATTCCCTCAATTTGAGGTGGCCCTCGGCTGCTATCGAAGCTCATGATGACAACGAACCTTCAAAATGGCGTCTTTCTTGCTTCCACGTGTCGTCTAATACGAATTGCGAAATAATTGAGCCCCCCTCAAGTCTTGTTTCAGTCTCGTACCCAGTTGCCACTCATTACGCAATTAAACCAAACAGCGCGAAAGACGGAGGAACAGAATCGGTGTCCGTTATTTACAGACCATAGATCTTTTAATATCGTATTCCCATTTCTATTACCGAGAGCTAACCGAAAATAGGCTAACCTGAGTACTATTGACTCACTATTCAGGCATTCAGGTTAACCGGAACGCTATTTGGGCCTAAATGTAGTATGCAGTCTGGAGTTAGGAGTTAGTTAGTAGTCTTCTCCAGCGAGAGGGCCAAAGCATTTGCGAAGAACGGTGTATATGCGTGTGCGGTATAGGGTACCGTCCTAAGTCTGGAGTTTGGAGCAACTTTTTGCGGTTCTACCAACCTCGAGCAAGTTCTGTCTTTCTTGGAAACTTTTGAGCAAAATAAAGGTTCAGAGTACATATCAAGCACGAAAAAGTCAACGATTTTATAGAAAACTTCAATTTATGCGGGTTTCTTGAATGTTTATCAACTTTTTGAACTTTGAACACATAACCTGTCACTGCACAACGTTCAGCAAGACGTCAAATGAACCATGTGGTTTGTTTCGTTAGACTCAGGAGTGCCCTTAAAGTCCTAGTATTGCCCATTAAGCACTGCACGCAGCGATCTCTTAGCGGCCATTTTTCTGATGTTGAAAATTCTGAAGACTCTTTTGTTTGCCGCCAGAATAGAACTTGAAAACAATAGACGCCTCGCTCCTGTGAAAACCAAAACAAACAACTGAGAGGTGCGCTAAGCATAATGGCCAATACTGTGCCTTTAAATTTCGCCCATATTTGCGAGCAACTCTTTAAAGTTAAGTTTCAAGCTATTTTTCTTGACCGATGTTAGCAATTATTTTAAAAACCAAAAATAAATCCTTTAGTTAACCTTTGTATAAATATATAAAAAAAATCTAGGTAGCAACTTTTTGAATTTTTTGGCAATATTTTTTTCTAGCGAACAACTTTTCAGCATTTTACAAGCACAATCGGGACAGGCCTACCTACTGACGCTGACGCTGACGAAAAGAAACCCACCACCTGATACTCCTTACATCAAGGCAAGAGATCAAGGTCTCTTGATTAAGGGCACTTCTGAGACCATCACGAGGTTCCTACAGCCCTGCAACATACGCCTAGCCCACAGTGAAACCCACAACTACGTTACGACACTTACAGACCCACGTTGAAAGACAGGGACGAACCTAAAAACAGACAGGGAGCAGTTTACAAGATCAAATGCTCCGACTGCCACGCTTCCTAGCTACATCGGCGAGACTGGCATTGAAACCTTTAAAATGGTGATATCAACAATCACATCAGTTGCTGAACATCAGCAACAGACAAACCACAGAACTGACTGGTACTCTGCTTAATACTTACAAACTACAGTAAATTACAGTACAAACTATTTTCAACGACTGACTCTGGAAAGCTGGAACACTACATGTAACTTAGAACAAATGCCTCTTTAACAGATTTCAACAACTACCGGCACCTTACAAACGACTTATTCACGACATAAACAAAATCGACCAACGAACCTCAAACTTACCGACTTCAGATTTAGGCAACAATATACCGATTTGATTTGACTAAAAATAGACAGATTGAAACCGATCAATGACTGTTGACAAGCTCTGTATGCACGAGTCTTTCAGCCAATACCATCGCGGCTAAACTGACCAATCAGTTTCAACGCAACAGACTTACAACACCATCGACTGACAAACATCATTCACTTAGCTCTGAAAATGAATTTCGCTCAGTTGGTCGCAACGTCAGCCTTTCAGTCTTCACCCGGACGATCACACAAGACGAACTTGGTCGAACTAATGATAAGTAGCCTGCGAAGGCAAACGTCACGGTATTTGCGGCTGTGCTTATCTCCGCCGAAAATTTTCGGCGGAAATACGTCGGCGCTCGCAGGCTAATGCGAACGGCTAGAGAGTGATGGATCATGGAGTCAAAAGATTTCATTTTTATGAGATGATAACGAATTGAACTCGTGACAAACATTTACAGTTTCGGATCCCTTTCTCATTTTTCCCTTTCCTGTTTTTGACTAAATTTGATACATTTTGGTATTACTCTTATGACGTCAGTTGCATTCCTCAGATTGGAGTTCATGACATTATACCGGAATCAGGGCTAAACACCTCAGGATTTCTGTAAAAAAAAACACTGAGATGAAAAAAAACACCGGTACAGAACGTCAGATTTGCGTCAGAATCAGTTGTTAATTTTGCATCATTATCAATTGACGTCAATCTGCCATAGCGCAGGTGGCCCAAATTCAATTTGTGGCCACTGCTCTTTGACCCTGCGCACACGACGGGAAACAACGAAGAACGACATCGATAAAACGCGGAAGCCACAAACTCATTTGTAAAAACAGAGTTTGCGCCCAAATTACGTAAAACACACAAAGACAACCCTTTGTTGAGGTTCAGCAATGATCTCCTTCAAATAAGCGCCCCGTTTCTTATAAGCGCCTCGATTCCAATAACCGCACCGTTCCGAATAGCGCTCCTAGCGAAAATGACATCCAAGATAATGATATAGAATATACTGATTCCGACTGAATTAGACTGATGTGGTTAGACGGATGAATTATGAAGTCTGCCTGAGGTCAAGATGGCTGGATATTGGCCAAGTTCCTTTTCTGTGTGTTTACGGACCGATTGCAAGACGGAGTCGAGGTCCTTAAATTCGCACAAAAAAAAAAAAAAAAACGAGGCCAGTATCCAACCATCTTGACCAAACAAGCTTGGTCAATAAAGGATCTATTATATGAAAAAAAGTACATTATTTTCTTGCGGGACAGCGGGTTATCCCGAGCGGGCAAGATAGCGTCATTTTGCTCGTTCGGGTAATCAGTCACCGTGCAGGACTTGGTTCATCTTGCCCGCCCACGAAGCTTGCCATTTAACAAATTGACGTCAGTTTTTCATGCGTCTGTCCTGTTATTGATCATGAATTTCATCATAATATTGTCAAAGCAGATGGACAGACTCATGAAAAACTGACGCCAATTTGTTTTTTACGATAACAAATTGTCCGCTGTAGCTCGTTGACGCATCGCATTAATTATAAATTCATGTGTCTGTCCGCTTATTGACAAGGAAAATTGGCCAATGAGCGCGCGAGAATTTCTGCAGTTATCGTAAAAATAATAATGAACATTATGACCATCAGAGCCCCTCTTGTTACAGTTTTTGAGTTAAAGTATCTGCTGTTGTTTTCATTAATTAAGTGCGTTGTACCTCATTCAGATGTATACATTCAAAAAGAAATGAGTGTTCCCGGTCCCTAATAAGAGTTCCAAGTTCTCTTATAAGCGGCCTCCCTTGAGTTACCAAAAGTAAATTAGCCCTCCGAGCGCTAAATTGAATCATTGTGGTAAGTGAAGGTTATTTCTACATTAGTAGCTTTGATTTAGCATGTTAAGGACCAAAACGAGTTCATGGCACACTGGACTTGGGTCGCCTGTGACGATAGCAATGAAAACCTGGCAGTTTGATCGTTGTTCGGTGGTGTAGCTAATGTATAGCAATCACATTTATTATGTTTAAGTCTTTGCTGAAGAGAAAAACAGGAAATACAAGGTAACTGCTAATTTAACAAAATTTTTCGATCAAATGCCCAGCTCCAGAATAAAAATCATGTCTTCAAGATATTGGTGGTTTTCAGTGTCACGCCATAAAAATAGATCAAAATAAAAATCAAAACCGTTCAACAGATTAAGTCCAGAATCTGAGAAAAGAAAGAAGGTAAATATGCCAAGACTCTCGCCAAGATTCAGGTCACAACAATTTTTCTTATCCAAGATATGCGGAAAAACGTTTTACCTAAATTTATAGAGATTTGTATGGAGACGCCATGCTGGTGCCCATCCGGATGGGCACCAACATGGCGGCCGGAAACCCACAGAAACATCTGTCACTGAGTTTTGCTACAAAAGCGTGCATTTATCCCTCGAGGAACTCAAAAACATTAGAATAATACTTTTACTAACACAAGAATTGTTTAGATAGCCAAATTCCCCGCAATAAGTCACTTTTTTAACCAACATGACAGCTCTCTTCGCCGTCATGTAAATGCCGCGTCACCGAAAAGCTTAGAAATTCAAGCGTAGTTAATCGCAAAACCAAGAACCCATTCGGAGCAAAAATTTCTATGAAAATTAGTTTTCAGATGCTCTTATTCTTATAAGATTAAATTTGGAAATACAGTTAACAATAAAGATTAGCGAAAAAACTGAGCAACGACGTTTCGGTGTCATCCTGGCACCATTTTCAAGTTAAAAAATATTTGTGCGAAAAG
>Ga0126339_10002284_pt1 | contig 13676 bp, 14 predicted proteins | sample OrbTmetagenome_2_FD_92532 | JGI IMG/M metagenome (GOLD analysis project Ga0126339, IMG submission 92532) | Coral microbial communities from Petempiche,Puerto Morelos, Mexico - Orbicella T R C metagenome | ecosystem: Host-associated > Invertebrates > Cnidaria > Coral | place: Petempiche,Puerto... | reverse complement strand
CCCCGGGCCGCGGCGGTGGGGGTGGTGCCTCCTCGCGCCCGCGCAAGGCATCGAAGAACTCCTGAAGCCGACGGGCCTCGCGCTCAATCAAGGGCCGAGCGGTTTCTATCCCAGCCGCCGTCTCGCATGTCGCCCGGTTCAGGGCGCAGACGCTTTCACATCCGGCCTGGGCATAGTCGTCATCGAAGCGCGTCTCGCACTGGTCCATGCAGCGCTCATGAGTGAAGCGACACGTCTGTTGCGTTGGTGGATCGGCATCCGGATCGACGGCCTCTCCGTCGCGATCCACTCCGAAGCCTTCCATGAACCTGTCGACCATCTGGGTCTTGTCATCCAACCAGGGTTCCAGGCGGGACAGGGTGTCACGGGCATCGCAAGCTGCGCGCTCGACCGCGCATTGGGCCTCGCAGGCAGCGGCGGCGGCCGACCCTGGGTCGACGGTGGCCTGGCAGGTCAGGCCACACTGGCGCGCCAACGCGCCGCAGTAAGCCGAGCCGGCATCCTCCAAACCGTCCTGGGGAGCCGCATCGGAGTTTGGCATCGCCTCGCTGGTTTCCGGCGCCACGTCATCGGCCGCCCACGCCCGGTCCGGACGATCACCGGCCAAGCCCGACATCGCCAAAGCCATCACCAGAATCAGGATCAGCGCGCGCATGGTCTCATCCTCGTTCTTTCGGGGCGTTGGTCGCGGTCCCCTCGTGCAGGGCCTTTCGATGGTGCTCGGAGAATGTGCCCGCTTCGGGGCGCGTCCGGTCCTCCTCTGCGCCCTTACGCCAGCCGCCGGGCAGAGCCAGAAGGCCCAGCACCGTCGATCCCGACAACACCACCACATGGAACAAGACCCCTGTCGCCAGCGCTGTCGCCCGATCCAACCCCGCCGGCACAAGGGCCAACATCCAGGCCGCCTCGAAGGTCCCGACGTTGGCCACGGTGTTCACGGGCAGCACGGAGGCCAGGGCCGTGGCGCTGCCACCGGCGACACCTCCCGCCAAATCCACGCTGGGTCCCAAGGCATTGGCGCAGAGCCAGGCTATCAGGAAGTTGGGCATCCACACCGGCAAGGTCCAGGCCAGCAACCGCAACAGCCGCGCCGTCGTCAGCGCCCCCACCGCCGCCAGCACATCGGTCACGAAGCGCCCGACCCGCCCGGGCAAAATCGGCGTCACTCCCAACAGACGCCGCGCCAAGGGTGGCGCCAGGGCCAGGCTGGTCAGCAACCCCAGCAAACCGGCGCCGGCCAGCGGCCCCGCCTGCGGCCAGGCCTCCCGGGCCACCGGCAGCCAGGCCAGGGCCAGGATCCCCGCGCCCAGCACCACCGTCAGGTCCAGCAGCCGCAACACCAGCAGCAAGGCCGACCCATCCGCCACAGGCGTTCTCAGAGCCCGGTTCAACAGCCATATGAGGGAGACCTCGCCCAACCGCATGGGCGCATAGGATGCCAGCAAGGAGTGCACGGCGGCCACCCGTCCCAGGGCCAAGAAAGACGGCCCCGTCATCGGCAGTCCAAGGGCGACGAGAAGGCGCGTCGCGCGCGCCAGGGTCACCAAGGGGTACAACGCCAAACCCGCCGCCGCCATCACCGGATCGACCCCCGCGAGGGCCTGGATCACGGCCCGTCCGGCGCCATCCGGCACCGCCCACATCAGCAAGGCAGCCACCAAGGCCACGGCCAGCGCCCCTTGCCACGCCCACGTCCGCAGACGCGCCGCGCCCGTCACCCGTGACCCGTGAGACATGCTCGACCCCTCCCCACTCCCGTGGCTGTCCCGCGCCCAGGTGACGCCCGCATAGATGGTCGCGGGACGGTGAACTACACCTTCCCGACAAACCCGCCGTCTGGACCCGCCCGCATGGACGATATCGCTTGCCGGTCCTAAAGTGGCCATGATGCCGGGGCAAGACCCGTGTGGATAGCGGACGCGCCGCAGAAGACGCCGGCCGCTCAGGCGGTCAGGCCCGGCGCGACTGGTCCGGCATGGGAACAAAAGGAGCGGAAACGGTGCGGATTCCACGACGGGCCACCAAACGGCGGCTGGCGGGCGCTGTGTTAGGGGTGGCGGCGACCTTGGTGCTGACCACCGTGGGACCTTTCCCACATGGCGACCATGGGTTGACGTGGTCCCGCGCCGATGCGGCCGAACCAACGCGGCCCCAGGTTGTCGACGGCGACACCGTGCAGACGGCCGAAGGGGTATACGACCTGTTCGGGATCGACGCCCCGGAGTTGGGCCAGCGGTGCCGGCGGGCCGGTCGCTGGGGCACATGCGGCCTGGACGCCGCCTTCGCGCTCAACAGAGCCCTTGGCCTGGCCCTGGACCCGCTGGTGTGTACCCCGGTCAATGACACCGAACGTCCGCGAACGGCCACCTGTGCCATCGGTGACAAGCAGGACCTGGCAATCGTATTGCTGTCCCAAGGTTTGGCCCTGGCCCTGCCCGACAGCCCGGTGCGCTACAAAGAGGCCGAGGAAAGCGCCCGCGCGGGCGGCCTGGGTGTCTGGGCAACGGACTTCGTGCATCCGTCCGACTGGCGACGGGGTGGGCGCCTGCCCGACGAGTTGCTGGATGAGGAGCCTGCCTGCCCCATCAAGGCGGTGGTGGGGGACGACGGCCGCCGCGTCTACCTCGTGCCTTTGGACCCCGATTACGAGTCGGTGCCCGACGCGGACGTGGCGGCGCGGTTCTGTAGCGACGAGGCCGCCGAGACCGCCGGCTGGATGCGACCGTCGCTGCCCGAAGCGCCTTAAGGTCTGCCGGACGCAAAGTGTCGCTCTTCCGGAACGGCTCTCGCGCACGATGACGTCAGAAGCCGATCCAGGCGGCGTCCCTGGTATCGGGACAGAAGGCATAGTCCGAGGAGAACTCGCGCGCCATCTTCTGCGCCCAGCGGATCTGCCCAGCCGTCATGGTGGTCGCCAGGGAATCGCGCCGCCCCGCCGCCGGCTGCCAGCCGCCACCCGCCGCCAGATTGTACCACATGTACGCACACAGGGGCGCCGTGGGCACACCGAAACCGCGCTCGAACAACACGCCAAGACGGAATTGCGCCTCCGGGAAGCCCTGATCGGCCACCCGACGGTACCACCAGATTGCCTTGGCGAAATCCTGCGGGACGCCGTCGCCGCGCGCATACATCTGGCCGAGGTTGAACTGGGCGTTGGGATGACCGCGGTTGGCCAGCGGTTCCCAGATCCGCAAGGCGGTGGCGAAATCCCCCTGTTGCGCCGCCGCCATGCCCTCTTCGAAGGGTCGGGCGCGGGCCTCCCCGCCGATCGGCGCGATCATCGCGCCCAGGATCACGAGGATGGCCCAAAGGAGTCGTCCCCTCATCATGCTCAAGCCTCCTGCCTGACGTCGTGTGCTTCACGGCGCGGTCCCGCCCCTCGGCGGCGACACCGCGCAACACGAACACCGGCCCAGTATCACATGACCAGGCGGAACGAACCACCTTCGACATTGGCGGTTCTCAGTATGGCTTGGCGCTTTTCAGGGCCGAACCCGATGGCCGGTAAAGAGCCGAGTCGACACGGACAAGAGAAGCTCATCAGAGCCGCGGGCCAGACTCCTCCCCCATTTATGGGGGAGGTTGGGAGGGGGCGAAGGCGATAAGAGGTCCCGTTCATGGCGGCAGAGTCCATCCCCACCCCAGCCCTCCCCTTGGAAAGGGGAGGGAGTCCGGGCACCGCGTCAGGCCATGGGGCACGACCCTTCTGCCCGCCAAGCCTCGAGACGCCATAATGAGAACGGCTGCTTGGACATCGACGTGTCGTGGGCAGACACGAGGGCCTTGATCGCCTGTCGGCGATCACGATGTCACCCGGATGCCTCTTGCGACCCGACCCTCAGGGGCTTGCGCGCCTTACAGGGCGTCACGCACGTCACGCGCCGTGTCTGAGATCACCGCGCCGCCCTTTTGAATGTCCCGCCCCACGCCTTCCACGGTGGAACAGGCCGTCACCGTCAGTGCCACGAGAGCAACCATCAACAGGCGGACCAAAACGCCATCTCCCATCCCAGCGATCCTCCGATGGTTCTGGGTAACCGGATATGGTGGCGAAACTTGGCCGTGTCACCGGCACGCCGTCCGCGAGCCATGCCCCTGCTCGGACGACGCCATGGGCAATCGCAAGCGCGCCAGAAGGCCGGGATGGGCGTTTTCCAGGGAAAGCCCGCCGTCCCAGACCTCGGCGATGTCCTGCACGATGGCCAGGCCCATCCCACCCCCGCCGCCAACCGTATCCAGGCGCACGCCCCGCCGCAGGACCTCCGACAGCCGCTCGGGCGGGATGCCCGCCCCATCATCACGAACCAAGACCTCCACCTTGTCCCCGTCGCGCCGCGCCGCCACGCTCACCGACGATCGAGCATGCCGGGCGGCATTCTCCATCAAGTTTCCAACGGCCTCGGCCAAATCGTCCGGATCGATGCGCGCCACCACGTCCTCGGGCACATCCTCGGCCCATGCCAGGCGAGCGCCGTCCGGTGTACGCCGCACCACAGCAACGATCCCCCGCGCCACCGTCGCGAGGTGGGCGCCCGCGTCCGCCCGGGCCGTTGCCCCGGCCAGGCGGGCGCGCGCGAGTTCCCGCTCCACATGGCGGCGCATGGCGGCGGCCACGACGGCCACCTCGTCCGCCAGGTCATCCTGGCCGGCGGCCCGGAGCCGGTCCACATCGCCGGCCAGCACTTGCAGCGGCGTCTTCAGCCCGTGCGCCAGATCACCGGCCCGGGCCCGGGCGCGGGCCACATCGGCTTCCCGCGCCGCCAACAGGGCATCCACCTCGGCGACCAGGGGGCGCACCTCGGCGGGGACATCGTCCCCAAGGCGGGTGGCGGTGCCGGCCCGGATGGCGGCCAGGCGCCTCCGCACCTTGGCCAGCGGCCGCAACCCGACCAGGGTCTGCGCCGTCATGGCGCCGATCAGCGCCACCGCCAACACCCCGAGATAGGGTCGCACGTCAGCCGCGAAGGCGGCCGTCGCGGCACGGATGCCGGCTCGATCCAGGGCCACCGACACCCGCGCCGGCACCGCGCCCAGACGGCGCGATAGCGTCACGCTGCGTTCGAGAACCAGCAGGTCCGCGTAACCTGGGCCGACCAATCGGTGTTCATGCGTCTGCCCGTCAGGCAAATCGTCGACGGGCAGCGCGAGGGCACCATCCCAGAGAGATCGGGACCGCAGCATGCCCTCGCCGGTCTCCACCTGCCAGTACAGGCCCGACAGAGGACGCGCGAAACGCGGGTCGGTGGGCGGGCGCGCCTCGATCAAGGTGCCGTCGGCGGCGCGATCCAGCCCGGCGATCACCTGATCCAGATGCAGCGACAGGTCGGCCACGGCGCGTCGCTCCACATGTCGCTCAAACACCACCGCGAAGCTCAGACCGGCCAGAACCAAGGCCAGCACCACGGCCACCGCGCCGGCCAGCAGCAGACGCAGGCGAAGCGAGGCGCGCAGGTTCATCCGACACAGTCCTCGGATCGGCCCTCAGAGCGCCCCCCAGAGCCGGTCCCCGTGATCCTGTACCCGAAGCCGCGCCGGGTCTCGATCACCGCGGCGCCCAGTTTCCGCCGCAGACGCGCCACAACGGCCTCCAGGGCGTTGGCCTCGCGCGCATCGTCATCGCCATAGAGATGGTCCAGCAGCTCCGTCACCGGAATCACCCTGTCCCGATGCAGTATCAGATAGGACAACAGGCGATATTCCAGGGGAGACAGCGCCTTGGGCACGCCATCCACCGTGACCCCCATGGTGCGGGTATCCAGGGTCACGGGACCGACAGTCACCAGGGCCGCCCCATGACCGGCGGCACGACGAATCAGCGCCCGGGCCCGCGCCACAAGTTCCTGCATTTGGAAGGGTTTGGGCAGATAGTCGTCGGCGCCGGCATCGATGCCCTCCACCCGCTCGGTCCAGGCGCCCCGCGCGGTCAGCACCAGCACCGGCATGTGACGCCCGGCGGCGCGCCAGCGCTTGAGCACGGCCAAACCGTCCATCCGGGGCAGTCCCAGGTCGAGGACGATCAGATCGTAGTCTTCGGTATCGCCCAGGAACCAGGCGGTCTCGCCATCGTCGCATTGTTCCACACGATAGCCGGCCGCCGTCAGGGCGGCGGTCACGTCGCGGGCGACGCGAGGATCGTCTTCCACCAGAAGCACGCGCATGCATCCCCCTCCGACTCGCGCATGGTCCGGTCAATCATCGTCCTCGATGTCGAGGATCCCGGCGGTGCGGGCGTCCACCGTCACCTCCCACACCCGTCCATCGGGCGACAGAACCGTAAACTCGTAAACATAGAGTCCGTCCTCGCGCTCCAGTTCCACCTCGATGACACGCCCGGGCAAACGTATCTCGATCGTCGCCAGGATCTCCGACAGGGGGCGAATGTCCCCCCGCTTGACGGCCTGCCGGGCGCGATCGTGGTCACCACCATGGTCATCCGCGTGGGCGAACCCAAGGACCGCCGTCCCCGCCACGGCGAGGACCACGGACAGCCCACCCAGGGCCAGGCGTCCATTCGGTTGGGTTCGGGTCATGGCGTGCCCTTTAACACACCGCAGCTGACACGGGGCTGACGGTCTCGATCAGGCCGGCGTCAGCCGAGGTGTGCCAGGGTCTCCCGCATACCGCCCTCAACGGCGACACGAACCCGGCCCCGACGGCCCCAGCCCTCGGACAACCGGCGGAGCCCCCTTTTGTCCTCACCGCGAACCCTGGAGTCCCCATCATGCGCAAGACCCTGATCCTGTCGGCCATCACTGTCTGCCTCACCTCCGCGCCGGCCCTGGCGTCCTCCGATGACGCCCGGCCGCGCCCAAACGCCGCGCTCGACACCCCCTGGATGACGGTCAGCGAGGTCGCCGACCTCGTCACCGCGCGCGGCCTCGTGGTCCATGAGGTGGAGCGCGAGGGCTATGGCTACGAGGTCGACGCCGTGGATGCGGATGGCCGGCGTTTCGAACTGCGCGTCGATCCGATCACCGGAACGATTCTCGAACAAGAGATCGACGATTGACAACCCGGAGCGAACGACGAGCCCACGCGCCGCCCCGGCCTGCTGCTCCGGGGCGGCGGCCCCGTCGTCCGCCTTGTCATCGCGACCGCAACGTCCCCCCGACCACGGAGATTTGAGCCCATGACCGATGCCCCTCGGAGCACCGCAGACCCCGACACCCCGGCACCCGATTCGGAACAGGTTCTTGTCTGGGACCCAGTGGTTCGCGTCGGCCACTGGGTTCTGGTCGCCGCCTTCGCCATCGCCTATCTCACGGAGGGTGAGCCCGCCTGGCTGCATACCTGGGCCGGCTATGCCATTGTCGTCACCGTCATCCTGCGTGTCATCTGGGGCTTCATCGGCCCCGAGCATGCGCGCTTCGCAAGCTTCGTGCGCGGGCCAGGGGCGGCCCTTGGTTACTTGCGAGACGAACTGCGTGGCACCGCGCACCGCTTTCTCGGCCACAACCCGGCCGCCGGCCTGATGGCCGTGGCCCTGCTGGTCTGCCTGGGGGCCACCACCTGGACCGGCATGGCGATGTTGGCCGAGACCGGCGAAGGACCCCTGGCGCCCGTGATGGGACCCGCCGCCGTCGCGTCGGTGTACGGAGTCGGGCCGGCCCATGCCGATGACGACGACCATGAAGACGATGACCACGGCGGGCACGGCGCGGACCATGAACAATGGGAAGACCTGCACGCGGCCTTCGCCAACATGACGCTCGGCCTCATCGCCTTGCATGTGCTCGGGGCCATCGCCGGGAGCCTGGCACACCGCGAGAACCTGGTGCGCGCCATGATCGATGGCCGCAAACGCGCGGAGCGTTGACCGGAGCGCCGGCCGCCCGCACATAGGGGAAAGGCCCTCGACACCTTCGGACGATGTCGCATGACCCGCGCCCCTCTGACGGACTCCGCCTTCGACGCCGCCTTCTGGCTGCTCGACCGGGCGCTGGACGACAACGAGTACCTGAACCCACGCAAGCTGCACCGGCTGCTCTACCTGGCGCAGGCGTACTTCGCCGTGGCCCAGAGCGGCCGGCCGCTGATGCCGGCCACCTTCGTCGCCGACCCCGACGGCCCGCTGGAGCCCACTTTGTTCAGGGCGTTCGCCTACAACCGACCGCGCGTGGACTTGCAGAAGATTCCCGAGACCGGCACCCAGCTTCTCGATTCCATCTGGCGGCGCTTTGGGGCGCACTCCACCGACCATCTGACCAAGACCGTCAAGCGCCACCCGCCCTTTGTGGACGCCTACCGCGCCGAGCCCCGCTCGGTGATCACCCTGGAGGCCATGGCCGCCTTCTACGGCCGGCCGCGCCGCCGCCCCGAGGAGGGCATCGGCATCCTGACCGACAGCGGCGCCCCGGCCATCGACCAGGTGCTGCGACCGCGCGTCATGCGCTCGCAGAGCGGCAAGCCGGTGAACGTGCACCAGTGGCGGCCAAGATCGCTGAAAGACAAGGGATAGGAACAGCGCGGCGGTCTATCAGTTCAGGCGCTCGGCGATCCAAAGCTTGATGAGGGACTGGCGAGTCACGCCGAGTTTCTTGGCCTGCTGATCCAGTTTATCCACAACCCACACCGGAAAATCGACGTTCACGCGCTTTGTCTCAAGATTGGGGCGACGCGTTTTTGACCAGTCAACCTGACCCTCCACGTCGTCGCCATCATCAAACTTCTTATCGAATTCACGCGCCTTCATAGTATTCAACCTCCCGCTTCCTGGCACGACGCACGGAGATGATCCGCACCCGCTGACCTCGGCGAACGCAAACGGCCGCCCAGTGCCGATCGTCGATCCTGCCGATCACGAGGAAGCGTGGCTCATCTTCGGTCCGGGCCGGCGCTTCCAAGAGCATGTCGTCCTTCCAAAGGGCCTGCGCCTCGGCGAAGTCGATGCCATGTTTGTCCTTGTTCGTCCGGCTCTTAACCGGATCATACTCGAAGATCATGGTGGACTAAGGTATAAAAAATATATCTTTTCCGCAAGATCGGCGCCCATCCCCGTCAGGGCTATCGGGTGAATGCGCTTCGGTCTTCATCGTCATCGCGAGGCGCGCCAGCGCCGACGCGATCCAGGGCGAAAACCGGTGTCCTCCGCTCCTGGATTGCCACGCCCACGTCTGACGACGCGGGCTCGCAATGACGATTTACGTGTCTAAACGCAAAACACAATCCATTAGATGGATTCATGCTCAGCGACGCTCTATTCACCCAATTGCCCTGCCATCCCCGTCCAGCGCGTATCTCCACCGTCCGGTCACGACACCCCTCCAGTGCTGAACGTCATGAATCGCCGGGAGAGCGTGCGGCGCACACCGCCAGAGGCACGAACCCACGCCTCGTCGTGGCGGCCCTGTCCCGTGATCCGTATACTCCGGCCTGATGACCAACGGCCAGCCGCCCCCCGCTCCACCGCCAGACCACGCCGTGCGCGTCCCGGACGTCCCCGCGCTGGCGGTCAGCCCGCGCGCGGCGGTGCTGGTGCATCCGGACGGCACCCTGGACGAGGGCGAGCCGCGTCCCCTGGGCCGGCGGGCGGCGGAGGCCCGGCCGTTGCTTTGCCATGGCCCGGCGGTGGCGGCGCGCCTGGGGCGCGATCCCTTTCCGGCCCATGACCTGCTGGAGCTGTTCGCCTTCGTTCATCCGGCGCGCTTCGTGTTGCCGACGCCCGGCGGGCTGGCCGAGGCGCTGGGGCTACCGGCGCCCGTGACGCTGGACGCGCAGGCGCTGGTCTTGCCCCGCGCCGCCCACCGCCTGCTGGACCGCCTCACACGCCTGGATGCCCGCCAGCAACGGGACGCCCGCATTCTGGCCTGGGCCATGGCACGCGGCGGCTGGCCCTGGGCGGCGCCGGTGCTGGCGGCGCTGGGCGCACGCGGTGACGGACCGCATGGCGCCAATGCCCTGTCGGCCTTCCGGGTGTGGGAGCGGCTGGGCGAGATCAGCGAGCACGCGCCCGAACCGGTGCCCGGGTCGCTGCCGGTCACCGAGGCCGAGGCCCGCGCCCGCCTGGCCGACCTGCTGGGCCAGGCCGCCGAGGACCGCCCGCAGCAGGCGGACTACGCGGGCGCCGTCTCCGCCGCCTTCGCCCCCCGCCAGCGCCAGGAGGCGGGCGCTTTCGTGCTCGCCGAGGCCGGAACCGGCGTGGGCAAGACCCTGGGCTACATCGCCCCGGCCAGCGTCTGGGCCGAAAAGAACGACGGCACCGTCTGGATCTCCACCTTCACCCGCAATCTGCAACGCCAACTCGACGCCGAACTGGACCGCCTCCACCCCGATCCGGCGGAGAAGGCGCGCCGCGTGGTCATCCGCAAGGGGCGGGAGAACTATCTGTGCCTGCTGAACCTCGAGGAAGCGGTGGGCCGGCTGTCCACCCAGCCGAGCGCCGCCATCCCCCTGGGGCTGATGGCCCGCTGGGCGCTGGCCAGCCGCGACGGCGACCTTGTGGGCGGCGACTTCCCCGGTTGGCTGGTGGACATCCTCGGGCGCGGCCGGTCGCTGGGGCTGGCCGACCGGCGCGGCGAGTGCATCTTCGCCGCCTGTCCCCATTACAACCGATGCTATATCGAAAAGGCCGTGCGGCGGGCCAGGCGGGCGCGGCTGGTCGTCGCCAATCACGCGCTGGTGCTGGTCCAGGCGGCCTTGGGGGGGCTGGAGGACGGCACCCTTCCCTTGCGCTACGTGTTCGACGAGGGCCATCACCTGTTCGACGCCGCCGACGGGGCGTTCTCCGCGCATCTCTCGGCGCTGGAGACCGCCGACCTGCGGCGGTGGCTGCTGGGGGCGGAGGACGGGTCGCGCAGCCGCGCGCGCGGCCTGAAGGCCCGCGCCGAGGAGCTTGTGGGCGGCAGCGACCGGGCCATCGAGGCGCTCCTGGAGGTGCTGCACGGCGCCCGCGCCCTGCCCGGCCCCGGCTGGCATGCCCGGCTCAACGATGGCGCGGCACGCGGCCCGACGGAAGCGTTCCTGGCCCTGGTCCGCGAGCAGGTGTTGGCACGCGCGCCCGGGCAGGACGGCCCCTACTCCCTGGAAGCCGAGGTCGCGCCCCCCATCCCAGGGCTGGTGGAGGCAGGCCAGGCGCTGGACGCGGCGCTCGACCGTCTCGACAAGCCGGTGGCCACGCTCATGAAGGCGTTGGCGCAGCGGCTGGATGACGAAGCCAGCACGTTGGACCCCACGACGCGCCTGAGACTCGAGGGCCTGATCCGCAGCCTGGAGCGGCGCACCCTGCTGCCGGTGCGCGCGTGGCGGGCCATGTGCCGCGACCTGGCCCAGGAGACCCCGCCGGAGTACGTCGACTGGCTGGGCATCGAGCGCGCCTATGGCCGAGAGATAGACGTTGGCCTGCATCGTCACTGGGTCGACCCGACCCAGCCGTTCGCCGCCCTGGTGGCCCGGCGCGCGCACGGGATCGTCGTCACCTCGGCCACCCTTCGGGATGGCTCGGGCGATCCCGAGGCCGACTGGACCGCCGCCGAACGCCGCACCGGCGCGGCACACCTGCCGGCCGCCGATCAGACCTGCCTGCGGGCTGCCGTGCCTTCGCCCTTCGACTACCCGTCGCAAACCCGGGTGCTGGTGGTGACGGACGTGCGCAAGGACCTGCTGGACCGGGTCGCGGCGGCCTACCGCGAGCTGTTCCTGGCCGCCGGGGGCGGGGCGCTGGGGCTGTTCACGGCCATCGGTCGGCTACGCGCCGTGCACCGGCACATCGCCGCCGACATGGACGCCGCCGACATTCCGTTCTACGCACAGCACGTGGACGGTATCGACACCGCCACCCTCGTGGACATGTTCCGCGCCGAGGAAAACGCCTGCCTTCTCGGTACTGACGCGGTGCGCGACGGCGTGGACGTGCCGGGCCGGTCGCTTCGGCTGATCGTCTTCGACCGCGTGCCCTGGCCGCGCCCCACCATCCTGCACAAGGCGCGCCGCAAGCACTTCGGCGGGCGGAGCCATGACGACATGCTCACCCGCCTGCGCCTGAAGCAGGCGTTCGGCCGCCTGGTGCGCCGCGCCGACGACCGCGGCGCCTTCGTGCTGCTCGACCCCATGATGCCGTCACGCCTGGCCGGCGCCTTTCCCGAGGGCGTAGCGGTCGAGCGCGTGGGATTGGCCGAAGCGGTGGCAGCGGTGCGGGAGATGCTTCACCCCGCACCGGTCGCTTCGGACGACGCGCCCACCAACGCCGGGTAATCGGTGTAGCCCTTGGCGCCGCCGCCATACAGCGTCGCCCGGTCCAGGTCAGCCAAGGGCGCCTTCCGCTTGAAACGCTCCACCAGATCCGGGTTGGCGATGAACGGCCGACCGAAGGCCACCATGTCCGCCTTACCCCCGGCGACGGCCGCCTGGGCTAGGTCGAGGTCGTAGCCGTTGTTTGCGATGTAAGCGCCCCGGAATCGCCGCCGAAGGCGACCATAGTCGAAGGGCGCGACATCGCGCGGACCGCCAGTCGCCCCCTCGATCAGATGGATGTAGACCAGCCCCATGGCGTCCAGTCCCTCGACGATATGCTCGAACAAGGGCTGGGGATCGCTGTCGGAAATCCCGTTGGCCGGTGTTACTGGGGACAGGCGAATCCCGGTGCAGCCGGGACCGATCTCACCCGCGACGGCTTCGGCCACCTCCAACATCAAGCGGGCACGATTCTCGATTGAGCCGCCATACGCGTCAGCGCGTGCGTTGGCGCCATCCTTGGCGAACTGATCCAGCAGATACCCGTTGGCGCCATGGATCTCCACGGCATCGAAACCGGCGGCCATGGCATTCGCGGCCGCGCGCCGAAAGGCGTCGACGATCCCGGGGATCTCGTCCAGCGCCAGGGCCCGCGGTTCGGACACCTTGGCGAAACCGCCATTCACATAGATCTCGGCTTTGGCGCGAATGGCAGACGGCGCGACCGGTGCGCCACCATCCGGTTGCAGGCTGGCATGGGAAACGCGCCCAACATGCCAAAGCTGAAGGGCGATGCGCCCGCCCTGGGCATGAACAGCATCCGTGACCGCCCGCCATCCGACAATCTGGGCATCCGTGTAGATGCCTGGTGTGTCCTGGTAGCCTTGGCCCTGCTGAGACACCTGGGTGGCCTCGGCGATGAGCAGTCCGGCGGTGGCGCGCTGTCGGTAGTACTCGGCGGCGAGGGGACCCGGCACGAACCCCGCTTGTGCCCGATTGCGGGTCAGGGGAGCCATCGCAATCCGATTGGGTAAAGCGAGATCACCGAGTTGGCAGGGGTCGAAGAGAGTGGGCGGGTTCATTGTCGTTCCTCATGCAGGGGCAAGAATCCGCACAAAAGTTGGGGAGCCCCCAGCCAGCGATCAACCCGCTAGCCAGGCGCCGAGAAGGAGCGGCAAAACGGTGAAACCGAAGTCAGATAGGCGCCATACCCCTTCCCCTGCCCGGGACGGTGGCGTAGGCTGGGCACGCGTTGCCCCCCACGTTGTCCTTGGGATGACATCGGCCCGACATGACCGGCCGACCCGTGAGCGAGCGCCCTCTTTGGGCCCGTCGGGCACGCGCCCCGCCCGATTGGGCGATCTCTGTCGCGTACGCCCACCTTGGGCGACCGACCCGCATTCGGCCCCCACCGGGGCGTCACACCGCGGAGCCAGAAGCATGGAAACCATCCAGACCGATGTCGCCATCGTCGGGGCCGGGGGCGCGGGGTTGCGCGCCGCCAT
>Ga0126339_10002282_pt1 | contig 13681 bp, 4 predicted proteins | sample OrbTmetagenome_2_FD_92532 | JGI IMG/M metagenome (GOLD analysis project Ga0126339, IMG submission 92532) | Coral microbial communities from Petempiche,Puerto Morelos, Mexico - Orbicella T R C metagenome | ecosystem: Host-associated > Invertebrates > Cnidaria > Coral | place: Petempiche,Puerto... | reverse complement strand
TGTACTAAGTTTCTCCTCGCGCTTTTTTTTTTTTTGCCCTCGGCTGTGTAATTGTGCGATATTTTCTACACAATAACTTCAATTGCCGAGCATGATAATACTGCACGTGGCTCCCTCTGCCAACGACACACTCAGACAAGTGTTCCAGATCATCTGGGTTTCTATTCCTTAAGATCTGTTTTAGATTGATTAATCAAACGCTCATTTACGCCCGGACAAGCATCTCGATGCAAGCTCGGAGTTTATTGGGATGGCTTTCATTGGGTAAACAAGTACGTCTGCTCGCCGCGCTCAACATCCATTCGTAGGCACTTTGGTATCTTTACGTTCAGTTCGTAGATCTAAACTTGGTTCAGGGGGAGAGGCAGAGGAAGGTTCATGTTGTTTAATTCGTTCATCATTGTGGGATTACTTGATCTATAGGCATTTCCCGGTTTTGTCCGCTCACGTTTTTTTCCTGCCCAAGTCTTTCTTCACGTGTGTTTAGACGTGATCCGATATATAACGACTTTGTTTTGTTCCAGATTATTGGCGTCGGTGGAGTCCGCCATCATTTGAAAGCATCGGGAATGACTCGAACGCTCTATTTACTTTTAAAGCACTAGTAATATCATCATTTTAAAGCTTGTCTCATGTTCCATCGGCCCTTTCAGGTGTTTTTTTAATGTCATCTACATGCCACTGAAACAGATTATGACGCCTTCCCTGGCCGCAAGACCAAGAACCCTAGTGAGAGTATGTAAGGAATGCTAGGAAAATTTCCTACCATTTCTCTGCGGTACTTACAGTAGAAGCCCGGTGCGTCCCGTCATGGGCTGTACGTGTGGAACGACGTTTCCACTAACTTTCATTTATATTAGTAGGCAATTAATTTGTTATCTTGTCCTGTCGTGTTTCCCTTCTTTATATTAGTTTCCACGGAAGTTAGCCAGCTGAACTATTTTTCATTAATGAAGTTTTATTTCGTTTAATTATCGCACTAGTACGTTTAATTTCCTAAGTTCTTTCTGTCTTAATTTCAAGCTGTGAATGTTAATCTTAACTCTCTATTTAATTTAGGAAACTGCGTAGAGTTGATTAGAATTCGCTATCTTAACTAAAGTATTTTCACTGAGCTCATATTGTTGCATTGTCATATTGTAAGTTGACTTATAAAGGATGATATATAATTAGCAAGTGCGTTTGTAAAGTTTTTTCGATTACATTGTCGATTACACCGACGATTACGAAGATTAGTATTGTCGAGTGAAGAGTAAACTAGCTACTGTTAGACAAAGTTACGTCTCTTCCCTGACGTCCGTAGCGAAGTCCATTGAAGTAGATCCTCGTGTACCAGGAAATCGTGACGAATTTCCACTCCCGCAAGCAAGCAGTGCTCTCAAGAGTTAGATTCCCCCAGTTTTTAGTTCATGTGTCCTTCCAGTCAGAAATTTACAGTGTTTGCAGGAAAAACCTATTGTCACATTTGTCAAGACATTTTTGTGCCTTGTCTTATGGTTTGGTAATACAGCAGGAAAAAGCCAGGAGAATGTAGTAACTATATTAGTCTACAGTCCTTATATTAATACGTTTTCCATTCCTGAATGGTCCTGAGACCTAAAACTGTGTTTTATAATAATCAAATAAACATTTCTCTTTTTTGAACGATGAAAATCAATTCCTAACTGTTTTAGACGATTGTAATTAATTTCTAAGATTTCTTTCAAACTTAAGGAAAATTAATTGGCTGTTAGCCATAAACAAGCTAAAATATTAACCGTTAGCCGTAAAAACCAACACCCCATTGAGACTCTTTTATAAAATCTAATTTGCTACTCAGTTCATTTTACATAAACAATAGCGTGGATACTTTATGATTACTGCGCCTGTTTCATTTGTCTGTTTTTGGTTTCCTTTTTGTCCACGTGTATATGTGTGATAGCTCCCGGTGCTTTTTAACCATTGTCATATCGCCAACTCGGGATAGATTTGCTTCTTATGGTTTACTCTGGGTGAAATACTACCTGCTATGGTTGTTAAACATTAATCAATATGTGTAAAATATTGTTACTAAACATGTGTTGTTGTTGTACACAATTCCAGCAAATTCTGAAGCAGAGAAAAGGCGTTTTTTGTTGTAAACCTTCGAGATATTCAGTTTGTTCAGTTGTTGCACAAAGTTTACTCACGTTTAACGTTTGTGTACTTTATGCCGTGCCCATCATATATTCGCGATTTGTCGATAAGAAAAAATCTTGCGACATAATCAATAGACTTACAATATCAGCTTTATGCACAATTCTTATGCGATCTGGTCGCGCATCTCGGAAAACAACAGCTGGAAAAAAATTCACATTATCACAGAAAACGCTTATCGGTAGAACTCAGTAGCTACTAACCTACTATCATGATTTTAACTCCAGACCGGTTTCCCGCCTTAATCATAACAATTACAATTTCCTCAAATGTGATTGGTGCATAAACTGGTGCATTTTGCTGTAATTTATCTGCAAAGTTGTAATCGGACAGTGTATTCGGACATTTGGCTGAAATCGGACCCCTGTAGTCGGACAGTTACATGAGCCAATCATTGTAAGTCCTCTCCACTAAATCCACCAATCACAACATTGATTACAGTCACTATAGTAACCAATTCAAGAGATTGACTTAGTAAAATTGTGGAGGTTTAGTTTGCGGTTTTTGTTTTGAAAGAAACTTGACAGCAATATGCATTTTGCAAGCTATTCCCAAATTCTTAATTATGATATTTAAAATGACTATTAAAAGCTATTTTTCAAATTGTGGGAAATTGTAATGGTTATGATTAATTGGTAACAGGACATCGTGCTATCCAATTCAGTCTGTAATCATACTCGTGATTAACAAATCGGACTTCCACTTCTCCATCGTCCGATTTTCCGTGTTAATCACTCGTATGATTACAGACCGAATTGGACTCCACTCAGTCCTATTACCATTATTAATTGGATCTTTTAGTAGTTTTTTAAAAACATTTAGATTTATATATATAGTCGTCGTAGAACAAGTCGAGTGTCTGTAGCATAAAAAAATGAAGCTCCAGTAACAACTTGCTCTTTTTAAAGCATTTATTGCTTTCGATTCGTCAGTCAATATTTTCCTGATACTTCATTCGTAAAAATTGTCACGTATCTAAGAGACGGATTAAACGTGTCAAGAAAAACAACGTAAAGGGGTCTGATGTATCACTGGCTTCTCCGAATTTACATTTGTATAAGGAGTGTAAGGTAATCGGTTTAGAAAATTAACAGAAAGAAGCCGAACAAAAGATCATGAATATTGAAACATTATTTAAATTAGTCAGCAAACAGCATTTTAATTTCCTAACGAGGTTTAGCCTTTACAAAATAACATTTACATATTTCATCATTATGGTTCGTTTTGCGAAGACTGGCCTCATAAAAGACAGCACAGCTATCCCTTTCTGCGAAACGTTTAGAGTCAAAGTTTACTTTTATCCTCGTGAAACCTGTTTCAAGTGCCAAATAGCTGCCATCTGCACCATCTCTATTCCAAAGAAATTATCATTAGAGTGTTTCGAGAGCTTATGAATATCAAAGTCGATAAGGTGACAAAGAAAGTCTCTTGGATTAAGGAGGGATAACCACAATATATTACCCACAACTGGTGGCAGTGAAGTTATTTTTCTGTGGATTTTTAAGAGTGAAGTTTTAAAGCAAAAGTGTTAAGCTTAAGGAATTGGCAGTTAAAAATCACTTTTACCATGGAATTCCAGGAACATCTTATTTGGAACGATTCCGCAGGCGACACTTTTAACGCCACAGAAACCCACAGCTTTCCGACGGAGAGTTTATCGTTCAAAATTTTCAAACTGTTTTGTTATTCTCTCGTCTTTCTCTTGGGAGTCGTTGGAAATGCTCTTGTGTTCCGAATGGTGGTTAAAAGAAGGAAGCTTCGAACTGTAAGCAACATGTTCATCTGTAATCTGGCCGCGGCCGACATTGCCGTCTTGACCGTGAATCTGCCATTTCGCCTGGCGTACCAAGAAAACTCATACGTTTGGCCTTTTGGTGCAGTGTTATGCAAGACAGTTCCAATGCTGACTTACCTCTTCATTACTGCGTCGTCCGCCACTCTTGTGCTAATGACTATTGACCAACACAGAGCCATAGTAAATCCCCTGGGGCCAAGGTTCACCATCAAAATCACTAAAATCGCGCTGTTGTTGATCTGGATTTTCTCCACCCTCATAACTCTGCCGTTCAACTTCGCTTTGACTGTGGTTGAGCGTGAAAGTGGCCACCCCGTTTGCACAGATATTTGGCCGAGCGCTCAATTTGAACGATTTTACTTCTTATGCTTGTTTGTAATACAGTTTGTGATTCCAATGGCCATTATCGCATCATGTTATACTCGCATATGCGGTCATCTTAACTCAAGCACAACACTGGGCCGGCTCAATCCAACCAAGCAACGATCAGACAGAAACAAAAAGGTAAAATAAGTTTAATTGGACACTTTATTAGACCTCGGTACCGGTCGAACCCCTATTAAGCGGCGACCTCTATTAAGCGGTCAGTAATTAAGCGGCCAACCCCTTTTTAGCGGCCACTATCCCTTTCACCGAGGGTGGCCGTTTATCAGAGAGGAAAGTCTTAACTTGATTCTAGTGGCCGTTTATCATGTTTATATGCGGAATGGATAAGAACAAATTTTTCCCAAAGACCATTAGGCCAGTTTTCTGAGAGACGCCTTTGCCTGAGCTGTAAAAGAGGAATTTACTTATTCAGCTGTGGGTGGGTATCTTAAAGTCGCTTTCAAAATTACAATAGACTTAAATTAGATTTAAAAGTAAGATATTACCATGGTTACCATGTTCAAAACATTCACCTTCATGCCAAACAAACATGAAGTCCGTTCTTTCATAGAATTTTCCTCTCTTAAAAAAGTGATGTTGCCGATACGTGTTCTCTTATTTTGGAGATACATATCAAAAAAATTTAACTGTTTTTTATCGAGTCGGTGAAAATTTCTATCATTCAGACAGTAAATAGCTCTCAGAGTATAATAGAAGACAAAGAAAACAAAGGAGGATCTTTCAGTAAAACTGCCCATTTGATATTGTCAGACGGGTATAATGACGCGATTCGCACTAAATAATAAATTATAGCAAGGTTGAATTTTAGCTATTGGATGCAACGGAGGAAATGTTCGGAGAAAATCAGCATAAGAATCATACAATACTCAGCTGAATAAACGGATAGCAGTAGCTGATAATTTTCTACTGTCGCTTATATTGGCTGTGGCACTTCAAAAGAGTGGTATTTACCTTATCTTCATTTGATAAATCTCTGGAAGGTGGACAGCGTTTTCCCATTGTTTCAATCGAGGTCTTTTGTTGTGTAGTAAGATAGAAGTTTAATTTACTATCATTCAGTTGTATAGTGTTCGTCACGTGGAGTTATATTTAGTTCGTACCGCAACACCGTGCTTTAATTTTGACCTAAAAGAGAGGGGAGTTATTTTTTTAAGATCTTCTCCATGGGTGCAAATGCGCGGTCATGTTTCGTCGGAGATGAGCATGAAGCAGAGAGAGAGCGGTGCTTGATGGTAGCTGGCCCACAACTCCAAGCGCTCCCCTTTTCACTAAGGAGTGACGCCCGGTTACGAGGCAGCAGGGGACGTATTTAGTCAAATCGTGACTAAGCCAATCATTACTCTTTTATTAACGCACCTATACAGTAGGTATGTAAGCTGCGGTTACGAACATCTTATCGCAGGTTTGCCATCGAGATAGAAGAAATTGGGGATTAGGGTCAGGGTCAGCGTTAGAAAATGGTAGCATTTATAGTTTACATGCTGCCATTGCATGCAGTGTTCCGTTACATTTCATATCGTAGTATCATTGTTACTCATTTTAAGCTGGACTTTAGTCACGTGGTAGCCACTAAAGGTTGTTGTAACTTGCCATTCGGGACTATGTTCCTGTGAGCCTTCGTCTAACAGCCTTGACCTTTCGGCTTTGTAGCAAAGCAACTGGTATCTTCGACCTTACTATATGTTTTTGGAGGTATTTCACCCGCAAACTGTGTTAAACTTTTTTTCAGGTGATTAAAATGCTGATCGTCATAGCTGCTGTCTATGCTCTTTTTACTCTTCCTTATCACGTGACCTGGTTGTGCGGCGTGTTTGGTTATCCGAACTCCGTTGCTAAGAAACTTTGCGTTCTTCTCGTGATTGCTACAAGTGCTGCTCATCCGATCATCTACGGCACACTAAATCAAGAATTTGCTAAAGGATTTAAAGCGTTTTTCCGATGTTTAAAAACGAAGCAATTAGGAGAAACTCGTCAGAAGACGTTTGAAAGAAGAGTGAAAAATAAGACGCTGAACAAGACATACCGATTTTCTTGCCCAGTGACGTCGAGGGAGAATGGCGACCGTGAACTACAGCCTGCAAAAAATGAACCAGTCGTACAGGATATAGTTACGTGTCTGTGACGGACACGGGTACTTTATCCAAAGATTTTAACTAACCTCGCATAAGGTGGCTGCGCCCGCAATACGAGCGGCAGTCAAGTCCAAGTTGTCCTACCTAAAGGACATGATAATAGTCTTTTTCCTCCCAGCAAGCAAAGATAAAGACAATGCTTAAGTTACTCTGGCCTCTTCTAGCTCGAGAACTCTGGGTTTAATTTGACAAGGAACAACATCTTTTTTTTTTCAAAATAACACAGCTATTCTCCTACTTAACGATACTCGACGAGGGATGAACGAGTTTCCCCTCGCGGGCGACCCATTTTTTAGCGCCAAATTAAAACTTTGGGGCACAAAATGTCGACAAAATGTTTAATTTCATATTTTCCACGTTCTACAATCTGATACGGGTTTAGGCATTGTATATATTCAATACCATCTCCAGTGAGAAAAGCTGATAGACTTCAGTGCCTTTCTCGTCCGTTAACAAACATTGACGTCAGGACACGGCACAGTTTTTCCCGCCTGCTGAATCCTGATTGGTCAAGCAAGGAAGGAAGTTACAGTTTGATCTTTGTGAAGAACAGGATCAACAGTGGAAATAGCAATCAAACGCTTACCATGTGCAATGTGTTCAAACAGCTGAGAATTTCTCATAATTTTCTTTCTTTACAACTAATTAATTGGGGTTGAACTGTCTGTTACACTCGCTCACATGTTGACCTTGGGCTACCTGTGGTATAACGTAACAGACAGACCTGGTCGGTGAAAACCAAGAGAAGAGTTGAGCTATTGCTGTGATCCAATATCTTATGATATATTTCATAGTCTTTCGTAATCATTAGTTTTTAGGCACAAAGTTAGCTGGTGTCAGTGATGTCTTTTAGCTTGTCTGTTAGTTGAGAAAATAATATATCGTATGTTTTTGTTGTTATTTTTGTAATTATGTTAAAAAAGACAACAAGTTATCACCTGGCTATCACTAATGTATTTTTAGTCTTAGATAAGACTTTGAAATGGATAGAATTAAATGCAGTGGATTACTGATCACATTTTATCCATGTGTTTAGAAATAACCGTGAAATACATCTCCCTTAATTGTGAAAACAACATGATTACTTACGAAAAGTAACATTTTGTCGAATTTAATGCTATCTAGTGCTCACCCGTATGAGCTATTGATTTCCAGAATAACCTACAGTGACCGTACAGTCATGGGTTTGTTATATTTACCTTAGTAGGCTCGATTTCCACTGCTCACTCGAGTCCGGCCGACTGCTCTCCTCCTCTAGAAGATAGAGTTCGGGGGGGAGGAGCGAGGGCTGCTTTCTCGAACAGCGGTTGGTAATCGAGCCTATGATCATAGCCGCATGTGTAGCCCTTAGCCTTATCCACCCATCCACTTCCCAACCCTTTCCCCTCGCTTTCGCCGCGAGAAAAAAACTGCCGATACGAATCAAACGGGGTGAACTTGATGCATCGTGAGTTTTAATCAACTTAATCATAAAGTCGTTAGCATGGCAAATAGCCAGATTGAGGCGGCATTCCCACAAAACTGCCATGTATGAAAGTAACCAAAATCGCGTAGCCTTCATCAATTTTAAATTTCGGCAATTTTTTGAACTTGCCCGATCACCACACAATTGTAATCTGGCTCATTAGAAATATTGATCATTAAATTCGTTTAAATCTATTAATTACGTTGTATTAACTTTGTTTGACGAAATATAGGGCGAACAAATTTTACAGCGCGTAAGCGCTTGCGTTCACTTAACAATATAAATGGAATATACTTAACAAAAATGACTTTTTCTTCAAATTCTTGCATTTTTAAAGCAACTTGAATATATGTGGAACGTCTATTGTACTCTCTGTCGAGTTCTGGCCAAACATGGGCTGTGTGTCATTAGTTTCTCTCCTTACAATTTGTCTTTACTTTCACTAACTTTGTCGCCGCATCGGAGATATCTACAGGCAGGCATGTCCCCTGATAGCTCGCATAAAACTTTTTCCATGACGGTTTTTCCCCTGTCATATTTGCAATGATCTTTAACAAATTTTCTCAACAGCTGTGGGTTATGTGTGAGTCTACGGCCTATCCCTGGTCTCGAGGCTCCCTCCGTGCTGTTGTTAGTGTCGTAAGATGTTGCATCTTCCAATCTTCTACGTGCGTACTGTGAGGTACAACTCTGCTTTCGGGGGATTTTCAGCGTGGTTTTCGAGTCACCGAAATGCTGCAGGGAAAGCTTTTTCATTCTTTCAGCCCATTGTTTGATTTCAAGCTGCCTTATAATAACTTGTTCGGCCATCTGCGCTTCTTTCTCCGTAAGGACGGATGCTTGGTGCTCGCTCCCTACTGATAGGCTGCGAATTCTTTGCTTGTGACCCATAGCTGCTCCCTCATAGGCTGCGGCTGAAGTGTCTACAGATCGCATCCTTGAATGATTTTTCGATAACACAGGAACTGGCGTGCTGCATTTTCTGAACGTGGCTCTTTCCTGAAGACTGCTATCCCTGTAGCTTCTACTGCTCTGAGTTCGCAAATTAGATGAAAAATCACCGTTTGCTCGGCGAGTGGATTTTACTTTCTTCTTAGGAGGAGACGACACAGATGTAGAAGAATTACAACCTGTTTCAGTTTTGCTAACATCTGCTTTCAAAACTTTGGCAATAGCATCATCTTCACCCAAAGCTTTCTGGCGGAAGCCATGGGTTTTATTTCTATTTGAACTACAATCATTTTTGTTTTTTGTTTCAACTTCTTCAACTGTAGTTTGCAGCCTTAAATCTCGAAGCTTCTCAGAGCAACAAGTAACAAGGTCATCTGTTTGTCTAGCGTTCAGTCCACTTCTCTCATTGAATGTCGTTTCTGAATATTTTTCTTCAGTTTTGCGTCCAAAATATAGGTCATCTTTGCAAATGTTGGCTCCTTCACTTTCCTCCGAAATCGACTGCATGTAGCTTGTCACTGATGCAAACAAATCCGCCATGTTATTATGTTGCTCGATGTTAGTGACAATGGCTACAGAATGTCTTCTCTTTTTAGAGGGCGCTTTAATAATTGGAGGCAGTGAGGTTGATGGAGTGCTAGTTTCATCGCCTGTTACTTTGTCTTCGAGTTTCGAGGAGACGCAAACACGTACGATTTGCCCGGGGTTTAGTTCCTCCACCGCAATCGATTTTCGTCTCAAATAGTTTTTAGTACGCTCCACGCCAGAGGCTGTTATCAAGTTAAGCTTGTTGCTGTCGTCCTCTTCAGTCTCGCAAACATTAACGTCCACAAATTTTGGCCTTTCTGGGCCCTTGTAAAACGTTCGGGAGTACTTTTCACGGCGTATCTCGTAGAGTTTCTGCCGGACAGTTCTCTCCTCTTTCTCCATGACTTTCAATTTAGTGTTCAACATTTTGTCTTCGACGTCGTTTTTACGTCTGGCGAAATCGCGCGACTTCTGAAAACGAAGTGTTTTTCGATTATAGTTCATGGCTGTGTAGTCAGGTAAAATCACTCGTGAGCTGGACGCGACAAACTGAATATTATGAATCGTGGCGATTTCTAGTCTTTGTACCGCATATATATCTGTATATGAGTTAATCTTCTAATCGTTTATATTGTTCTCAAGGATATCAAGCCTGTCTCAAGGGTCTTTTGATACATAAAACTTTGTTTGTTTAAGGGTGCAAGAATAGAAACCAACGAAATTGCCGCATTGCTCTTATTCTCTATGCCTTATAGCAATGGGCAAAAAGACACTCTTGTTTTGTTTGTAGACAGGAAACAATCAACTTGCCATGCCTTTTGTAAGTGAAGTGAATTTGGCTTTTGACTTATTTAAATCATCTTTTTGCGTTATTACACTTCGTTTGGATAATTATATTTACCCGTCTGCTAATGATCACTTCGATTGAGTCGTTCAGTTGAATTGGCGAATCAATTGTTTGTAATCAGAATTATATAAGAAAACCATATGTGCAAATTACTTTTGCGGTATCCTTTGGGCTCACCTTCAAACAATCGATCTTTGATCATGGCCTGAAAGAAAATTGCGATCAACGCTCAGTTTAATGAAAGTAAACAACGTGCTTTCATAACTATAACTTACAGTTCTGGCTATGCTAAAAAAAAAATTCCACTGTTCAAACTGTTCTTTAAAATGACTGTAACTCACGATTTTAATGACAGTGTAAAAGGGTTCCAGGGTCCCAGCGGCACATCCCCACCCAGAAATTCCCAAAGAATCCCCCCCGGGGTGTCTATACTTGTAAGCAGTAATTACGAAACGAATTGATTGGAATCAGTGGACCGCGCCCGGAAACAGCTCTATAAGGAATTTTAAGTTTAGTCTTTGCATATTTTCGTTCAGTGTTCTTATATTATATTGTTTGATCCTCGGGCACACATGTAAGCCGACTCACTCTTAGCGGCCTGTTATTTCAACAATTTTTCGTGTTCGTTTTTTACAAGTGATGGTTGTTATCACGATCTGCGCCATTGTTTTCACCGAATGTGTTTTTATCGAAAACTTAAGATGCACGACAGTGGCTTAGTATGTACTTGTTATGATTACATCAGAGTTAGCAGTGTCACGAGTGTCAATCCTTTGATCTCGAGTGATTAGTCAGAAGAGTGCAAACAGTAAAATTCTTTCTCCCTGATTCACTCATTGCCACACATTTTATGGTAAACTCTTAGACCAGATATTAAATTAACTTGATTGTTTTCTCCAGAGTCATGCACTTTCCTCATTGCTCAGTGCTTCAGAAAGGGCCTTGCCAAACCAACGATGTTAAACTGTGTTTTTGAAACTTGTACCTGCAATTAAATGTACCTAATATAAGAAAAAGAAACTCTTACCTTTTCTTGACAGTATCTAAAAATCTAATTTTAAACCGATCGCCTTGTCTAGAAGATCAAGACAGATAGGACTTGATTCCAACCTTAATTTATTTTCCGTTCACGCCGTTGTAGTGGAAAACAAAAGAAAAGAAAAAACTTTTGCAAGGTTGCCTATATATGCCAGTATTAGTTGGTGCTGAACACTAGAATAGAAACTGAACAATTTGTTTGAGGAGAGTGGTTCCTGGTACGGTTCAAATTCTACTTCATATCCGAGAAAGAAACTGTCCCCCTTTAGTGGAACAAACTAGTCACGAAAAAGAAATTACCCAAATAGGATCGGCGAAATTAAAAAAGAACAGCTACTTAAATATTTGCGCTTCTGTTAAAGCCGCGGTACTTCTCAAAAGAACAGGTATACGCAGGTTAACAAAAAGATTTCTTACTCATGTTATGATGGGAAATGATCCTTAAACAGTCAGTAGAACGCCACTAAGTATGATATACTTTGTTTTGGAAAGATGGATCTAATCTAACAAGAATGGAAGTCAACTCAAAATTAAATTAAAAATGTGTTAAAAATATGAATACTCGACTGAGATGAATATCAATAACAGTGAAAAGCATGATTACAAACTAAACGTTGGACATACTCATGCGGGCACTTTTTGTCGCGTAAGCAATTAAAATTGCTGCCTCACTCCTGTAGCCCCTTATGGAGTTAGTCCTCTTGTGCAGTTAGTAATTTTACCCTGAGCTTCAGGCGCTGAATAAACGCTGGTTCTCCAACGTACAGTTTGTATGAGAGGTGTAGTAAACCAGTTTAGGTATGATGGATGTCTAACAGTATATTGCTGCCAAAAATAACGAATAAAATCCCTTGTTTTGAAGTGAACACCGGGCTTAAATTAACTCGGAAGGAGTCAAATATAAACGCCAAGTCTTCAAGGCTAAGCGAGTTTAAATAAACGTCGGATTGTTCAAAGCTAGAGAAAATGTACGTAAATTCTTATTTAATCTAATTTAGTTAAACTGTTTTTAAAAAGTACGGATATAGGGCGTTGCTGCTCCCATAGTGACTGAGTAAAGCAAGCTTTGACAAGTTTGTAAGTATTCAAATTAACTAATCTCGGGCTTGACACTGTCTCAGTCGTCTTATTTTGACCTATTTTGATTAGTTCACCCCTCAACAGATAAAAGAAACCTCCCTTCATATTATAGCATGAGGGGAAAAGATACAGATTGACAAAGTAAAATAGCTAGAATATTATTATCCGGTTCCAGATCTAAACAATACCGATTTTGTTTCTCCCAGACTGTTTTGACTGCTTTATCGCAGACAAAACAAATGGGAAAAAGGACAGCATTCTGGTGAAAATTTCGAAATTTCCTAGCTCTAAGACACAATTATTTGTCCCATTATGCTAATAGATTGGATTGCCCTCACAAAGGACATTTACAGCTACGACACGCAAAGAAGCCTTCCAATCTTCGGATTTAGTTTAAAACACGCACAACATCTTTAAGTCGAACTAGCTTGCAGAACATGCGTAATTTGTTTTGCGTATTTTAGGCGAACAGAGGCTCGTGCGCTCTGTTCGCCTAAAATATCTGTTCGCCTAAAATACGCAAAAAAATTATTCCTGTTCTGCAGGCTAAAGTTGAACCTAACCCCACACCGTTTCGATTACCCCCTCCTAGGATTTAACCCTGGAAAATGGCCCCTAAATAGATTTCTTACTCTAATTATCTGCTTTGTGGTTTACTGAATTAAGCTCTCACCCCCACGCCACCCCAAGGCGGTATTTGAAAGGAAAATGAACATTTTCTATGTAACTTCCACACTGTAATACTATGTCTGTTTCCCTTCTCGAGATATCCGGCGACGGCCACGCGCAATGGTGAGTAGCGAGAGGCAGTTAAAGGCGTGAGGCTCGCGCGTGTGCGCTAAACTTTTACAGATCTAGTTTCGGACGCGAGCTGCGTTTCGTTAAGCCTGGTTTTCACTAGCGACGCAAGCACAAGCGCAAACACAATAATTCTTATTTCACCTTGACGCAGGCATAAGCACAAGCACGAGCACAAGGATCAAAATTTTTTGTTTTTCTTGTGCTTGCGACGCTTATACTTGCGTTTGCGCTGCAACAAGTGAAAACGAAATACCGCTCAGGCATAACAGAAGCACAAGGATATTTACCACAAGTGCTTGTGTTTGGCCACTGAAAACACTGGATCCAGATTACCTCGCGCCTAAACAGTTTTCTAAAGTGGCGGAAAGTTTGGATGATTTTGCTTGTGCTTGTGCTTACGTCGAGTTTCGTTTTCACTTGGGTCAACGCTTGCGTTTGTGCTTGCGTTTGTGCTTGCGTTTGTGCTTGCGTTTGTGCTTGCG
>Ga0126339_10002281_pt1 | contig 13683 bp, 12 predicted proteins | sample OrbTmetagenome_2_FD_92532 | JGI IMG/M metagenome (GOLD analysis project Ga0126339, IMG submission 92532) | Coral microbial communities from Petempiche,Puerto Morelos, Mexico - Orbicella T R C metagenome | ecosystem: Host-associated > Invertebrates > Cnidaria > Coral | place: Petempiche,Puerto... | reverse complement strand
GTGTGCCTCAGGCGATGGCGCAATTTGTTCTAAAAATAGAATTATTGTCCCATATCATGGGGACAACCCCAATACTAGAAATGGCGCGCGCTTACGGTCTCCGTCCCCGATTATGGCTCCTGGCATTACTTGCTATCTTATTTGTTTGGATAACATTATATACCTGTCAGATTAATTACACATACTATCTTTTTTGGAAACTACTCCTAGATGTCCCACAAGCAGGACTTGATCACCAACTGCTGTTCGGAAAATGGAGCCCGCGCTCCTCCCGTCCCGAGTGCCACGGGACCGGACCATAGAGAGTGACGGGAATCAAGCTTAACTTCTGGCTGGATGGATGGATGAATTAATTGCCCGACTGATAAATAGATAGTTTGATTGACGGATTTATGAATTAACTGATCTATATTGATTTGATTTATGATTACTGGAGTGACTCACTAACTGACTTAATACATTTTTCCTTAAATGCTGGATGAGATGGAAGGCATGAAACATTTAAATGTACGTGGTAAAGAATTGTTTTGATACTGTTAAGATGAAAGCACATGCCATAAAAATATTTCTGATTGATATTGTATGATATCAAATGGTATGTGAAGAACGGGGAATACAATGCATTATTGCTTACGAATACTTGTATAAACTATAAAGCTACCAATTCGTGGTTAGAAGTCAAACTAAAACCGGGCTGTCCAGATTTGCTCGCCCTGACGAGACGCCTCCGTCTTGATGTGCCGTGCTTTTCGTGCGCATGAGATGTCCTACTTCTCTGTTCACCATAACCTCGTCACCACGACTATGAAAAAGACAAAGCAAATTAACAAATTATGTAAGTGAAGTCTGCATACGAGCCAAGTGTCCCAACAAGCCAGAACTTCTTCCGGTTTCTGTAGCATGAAGCGACTAGGATTATTTCTACCCCCCCACCCCCACCCCACTGGACGCGATGCTGGTCCATCGCGAGGATACCCTCAACATTAAGTTCGCCGGTACTCATTTATAGACTTGGGTGGAGAGAGGCCCTGTGAGAGGAAAGATTGCTCAAGAACACAACACAACACAATGTCCCCGGCCCGGACCGCTCGATCCGGAGATGAGCGCACTAACCACGAGGCCACCGCGCCTCCCACAAATGTCACGTAACACTACATTAAACCGTTGGAGAAATGTATCTAAAGAAGCCCAGCCTTACTAACCTTATAAGTATTCCAAAACATCCAATCTCACTTAGAACATCCGCTAGGACAGGTTCAGCCAGTTCTGCACGTACAATGTAGTTCTGTGTGATCGGAGGCTGAATTTTGTCCATTAAAATGAACTTTGAACGTTCCTTGACATCAACTGTCTCTGTCAATGTTTTCACAATGTCTTCTCCAAAAATGTTGTTACCTGTAACCAAAAAATGACGTAGTTTTCACAAGAACGGACGGAAATCACTGTGCACACAGAACCTGCCAAGTTTTAATTCAAGACAGGTACAACTGACAGACCTCCCTTATATCTAAACACTCTTATTAGGTAGCCATTTCTAACTCTGTCTTGGATTTTCATCTAATCTACCATAAGATCGTTTAACAGTGTCTATTTAACATGACTAGCTATACTGTTTATACCTCCTCCTTCCAGCTGTGGCTTCAAGACAAATCTGTCAGGATCTTTTATAGCCATTTGCACTGTTTTGTCTCCATCCGCACCCTGATATTATACAGCAAACTCAATATCAGTCCGACACAGTACTAACGGAACTTATAATGTTGTTCAAACGTGATGCCAAACTGAATATCGGCTGCTGCCATGGCCCACTGTGTTACGGACTCATATATTCTCAACTACATGTACAGCCCTTATTATTCATTTGTATCAGTTTCTCTAACCTCATCCAATGTGTAAAGTCCTGTGAAAGTGCTTCGTATCCTGTTGAACACCTCTTCATCTGATATAAACCTGTTACAATGAAATCACAAACATGAACTGGATATCCAAACAACCTCCTTCTCCTTCTTTTCTGATTTAATATTACTTAATTAACACAGAGACGAAAATTAAGCTACGAAACATGTTTATAAATAAGAAGAGAAGTCATCACACAAACACACCTTTCAAGTTTTCCTGGTGAAGCCAACACTTGTTGAACTTTTTTTGTACCAGCAAGATGAATTGCAGCTGATGGACATTTGATAGCTTTTGATCGTTCCAGCATTAACCTTACCTCCCAATCCTGCGTCAAAGAAAATAAATGCCCTCAATTTCTAACTTGGATATCAGTATATTATTAACCTTATCATAATGGTAAACTCCGGACTCAAGACCTTGGGCACAGTTTTTCCCAATATGGACCTCCTGGCTGGCAAATAACTATGTATGGAAAGTAATGCACCGTTTAATGGATATTCCCACCTTGCGCACAGCTGCTGCAATGCAATGGCTGCTGAGAATAATGTTGATTTCATTTGGTACATAGCCAGAGCAGCGTTTTTCACTTGGAGCCTAAGACTTTAGACCGTTCAAAATGTGGCTTCTTATGTTATTTAAGCCTGAGTTAATGCATTACACTAAGCTGGTTGTTGTTGTTGTTGTTGTTGTTGTTATTATTATTATTATTATACCTACCATGCCTGATTCATAATTATCTGGGTCATAGCCACACCTGAAGTATACCACAGCAATCTCATGTCCTTCTCTGGAAATCAACATGACACAGTTTGAATGGAACTCATTCACCACTAATGCATCATAAATTACATTCATAATAGTTATTACTGAATAAGGACTACAGTGCTCAAAAACAATCATGGCAATACTCCAACAGCAAGCATTGACTGTTCAAAAACACGCTTTCTTATGGCCAGGAGACCAGGTAGTTATTATTCAGTTTCTTTGATAGAAATCACAGGATTGTGGCAACAAAAGACAAATTAAAATGTCTAATAAGTCAAGTGTTATTTCATTGTCTCTGACTTATGTCCTTTCCATGCTAATCTTCCTACTAGAGAGTATAGCTTCACAGCAAAAAGAGAAAGCGAAGCTTTGACAGAGCAAAACGGTCTAAGGGGTTGAAATAATATAGATCTCCTAAGAAGACAGGTAAGAACTGATTACTACTTCTACATGTACATCACTTTATAATTTAAACACAGTTTGTGTGGGCAAGGTCTACAATGTAGATACTCACACTATCAGTGTTTTATCATCTTTTAGTTGTCCTGTCCTGCTTATATCATTGAAGGTTTTTCTTATCATTTGAGCTGAAGGATGGCTGAAATGTAATAGAAAAATACAGTGTTGTAAATGTCAAAACAATTAACCTAGTACTAGTCTAAGGCACAATATTATAAGGAACAACTTAATTGAATATTAAGTAAATATAAACAACAAATGAAAGTAAATTAATGGCACATCACTTTGCATTTTCAATGCAGACAATCACCAAATTCACATACAGAGATTATGCTACACAAGACACTAATTTATTAATGTAGTGGCCTTGAGTACCTTAAAAAATCAACGTTAAAGTACTGCAAGACTATGTAATTATATTTTTTGAAAGTAGTGTTCCCTTAAGTCGTAAAAGGTGAAGCATACTATAGAAACAGCAGAGTAGAGTGATTATAACAAGTGAGATTTAAATGCTACTGACACTTGTCTCATGAGGTGTTGCACCCATCTCTGATCAAATCTGTTTCGCTCACCATCTGATACTACCATCATTGCTACTGCACTAAATGAGATGCAAAGGAAAAAAATACAAAATCAACTCAAATTAATGCAGGGGTTTCAATGAGCATCAGCTACTGGTCAAATTGACTGGCTGCCTGGTTTAAGCACTGGTAGATAAGGAAGTTGAGCTCAAAAATGTTCTGCCTGCCTGTGAAAACCAGTTGCCTTCCTGGTGAAACTGTTACTGGAACCCCTGTTAATATTACTGTTTACAATTTAGGATTCAAAAATGTTTTGATTTTCACTGAGTTTCTGTACATACCTTTCATTTCCATAAAGTTTCCAAGCATCAACTAGGCCTGTTGCCAGACCTAAGGCTGATGTATTCTCAGGGAGCTGAAAGCAGATACAAAGAGGTTGAGTAACTTGTGGACTACTCTACACAAATTATGTTCGACTCAAATAACAATGAAAGAATGAAAGATGCGAATGCAGCCATAACACTACTGGAAAAATGACCTGAAAAAATTTCAGGCTCTGAACGGGATTCAAATCTACGACCTTTGCATTACCGGTGCAATGCTCTACCAACTGAGCTATCAAAGCCACATGAGCTTTGATAGCTAATATTGGTAGAGTATTGCACCGGTAATGCAAAGGTTGTGGGTTCGAATCCCGTTCAGAGCCTGAAATTTTTTTCAGGTCATTTTTCCAGCAGTGTTTTGGCTGCATTCGCATCTTTCATTCTTTCATTTAATTGCTACTGTTGGACATCTATTACCATCAAATAACAATATATCACAAAAAAACAACAACAAAAATAAAAAAAACCAGCAAAATACTGCTTGACTCTTAAATTGTTATTAACTTTACACAAGCAGTGCATGCTGAGAGCTATGTAGCTGTGTCTCTTTGCACCCATTGCATGCCTATGATGGTACAGATTAGTTCACATCATAGGCACGTTATGCATGTAGAGTGCTAACGCCATGAAGGGGACATTCAGTGGTCATGCTTATTGATTGAGTGATTTCCCTTTGGTATTATAAAAAGTTTTTTCCATTTCTTATGATTTTGTGTAGAACGAGATTACTCAAGCTCAAAATTGAAGGACAGACAAAGTTACAAACAGAAAACCTCACCGAAAAGTTACAAAACTGAAATCAAATTTCTGGCTAATTCTGGGCAAACTTAATGGCCCAGGTGACACAGATTTAATATATTCGTGACAAAAGAAACCAATGGAATATCCTGGTCCAATTTAAACAATGTTGAGATACCACTTAGCAAAATGCACAACACTTGAAAGTGAACCTTTTTTTTGTAACTTGGGTCAGGTCCATTCTGAAGATCCAGTATGAAGCTGTAAAATAAAACAAATAAGAAATTTTTTTTCTATGAGCAGATTACTTGTAACTATGAGGCAGCCATTATTAACCCCCCTTTCCCACCACTGAAGAGGACTTTTGGCATGATCAAAATTTGTTATTGCAAAACATGGATCATGCTACCATATACAGATTAATAAAAATTGACATATATTTGCTATCCTTTAAAATAAGGTAATGCAATAGGAATGCAAAGTACTTGTGAAGTCCTCCCATCTGTGAACTCAATCCACCAAATGAGGATGCAATTGTGTTGATTTCAACTTGCTTGATTGCAAGATCTTCTGGCTTATCACTTGTACCATCCAACATATAGTCAGACCGGAAAATCCCCAGGGAGATGGGCTGTGAAATATGAATATATGAAGCTTTTCAGAAGTTATAATTTATTCAAGTCATGCAAAACACTAACACTAACTTGATAATCAAAAAAATGCAACTTTTATTTAATATATGCCAAATAATTTAAGGTTACAGTATATCTTCAGGGGTGTCTCGCGTCCAAACGATGTAGCGCGTACGGTTTAAGCTGTAGATACCTAAACTCCTATATCAAATCAAAGCTTATAGAGCTGGCTATCAAACCATACCAAAAATTTTGAAATAAAATGAATTGCTGATTTTTTCACGGCTACTAAATGCAAGAGTCCTAATCACCTTTTGGAAGCTACAAGTCAAAGTGAATTTTGTTTTTCACCAATTCATTTTTTCCTCAGTTTCAGGACAAAAAGCGCTAAAAAAGAGTGTCTGCGTTTTTCCATATTCAGTTGCAGTAAAAAGTTACAGAACATTTTCGAAATAGGATTTAAAAAATGTGAAGTGATCGTACAAAAATCGCTCTCGGAGAAAAAATATTTTGAAATAAACAATTCGCAGACACATTTTTGTTTTTTATATGTTAATCTAGCTACTGTCCAAATTTGAGGGCAAACAAACAAATTCCCTTTGAGCTGTAACTCTTTAAAGTGTCTGCTTCAAGCGAAAAAATTTATTCGAGAAAACAGCACTAAGAAAAATCTCTTGCTTTGCAAACAAACTCCAGCCACAAACGTCTTCAACTGGGTTCTCAGATCACTGAGTCAATCAGCACTTGGAAAATTTACTACCATTAACTCACAAAAAAAACCTTGTGTTTCACAATGCGCTCAATGCGGAGAGATGAGTTGGACGATTCATTGGTATCGGACTCAACAAAAGAGTCACTGTAAACATCACTGTTATCGCTGTCGAGTTCCCAAATTTTTACAGAACCTTTCTCTTCTCTTCAGTCGATCTTTTTGCCCACTTAATAGGTGAATAGCTTCATCCACGAGGCCAACTTTTGCTTCTTCAGTCATTGATGTATTTTCATTCATTCTTTGCTTTTTCGAATTGGTAAACAGAGTTTTCCATGGTCCACGTTTACTCATAACTTAGTAGAATTACACCTAATATGAAAGATGCTTGGATTAACAATGCTGATTAACTGAGTAGCCAGCCAATTCGTGGTATCCATATAGGTAATATTCCCGCAAAAGTAGTCTCGGTTGATTGCATACACGTTATAGGGCTGTCAATCAAGAGGGAACTTTTACTTCTGGCCATAACATAAAACCTCCATTTCTCCGCCAATATTAAGTTTTTTTCAATTTTGTTTTCAGAAATTAGAGATTACTCTTTGCCCATTACTTTGAACCAAAAATCCAAATTAGAAGAAAATTGCCGATCTGAAGGTATACTGTAACCTTAAGCAGAATTTGCAAATCCAGGACATCATGTTAATGCCCCTCCGATCTCAAGGAAGGTCATTGCAAATTCCAAAGTGACAGTTGAATGGTCAAGTGGACCTCCCAGAGGGCTAGAGGGGGGTTTAAACCCAAAAGGACCAGTGGGGAGGTATGGGAAAACACAATAATATTAGAGTTAGTTGGTAAGAACAAATTGAACACAGGCCAGCTATCTCAACTGGATAGACAGCAACTCTTAGATGTGACATGCAAGTAATTGATTTGGACTTTAAAGACACAATAATGAACTTTTCTTGTTTGGTCATACATGCTAACCATGGTCATCCATTGATTTTTTAAGCAAACAACTTTCTTTTACTTAAGGGTTATGTCTATCAAAGGAAGGGTTTATAATAAAAATGTTATTTTGGCATTAATAGTGACTCGATGTACTTAATCTAGCTGCTGTCAATATATCACTTCACTGTTGAAGTTACAAGTCACCTGTGAGAGTCCTTCATTTCTTGTTGTTTCATAAATTTCAAATATTTTGGCAGTAAATGCATCCACTTCTATGGTGCTAAATGGACAGAAAACAGACATGTTATCGAGCTGTCAGCTAAGACTTGGATAAACTTCACTTTGCCTTATAAAAACAAAAGTTATACAAGCCATAATTCTGGACTCCGACCTGGTGTAGGAGACACAGAACACATCACAACAGAACACCGCCTCATAAACCTATTGTTTCCATTGTATTCCTCATTCTTTTGTCTTTTGTTTTTATTTGTTTTACGTCAACTGTGTCTTCTACATCAAGTAAGAGCCTAATTGTGAGACTAGCGATGTTTCACATGATGTACAGCTTTCAGCGGGTTTGCAGCATTTGCTTATTCTATCTGCAAACTAACTATTGGCTTTAATGACTAGGAAAAAAAAATTGCTGTCTCCAAATGTTGCACACCCGTTTTCTGAGACATTTGTACATGCTGATCATGTTACAATTATTGTGCTGTTCCAGAAAATATCCATACTCCCCCCACAGAAGGGATTGGAATTTTCTGGGGGATCGGGGGTTTGACAAAAAAAAAACCCTTCGGTGGGGGAGGTATGGATATTTTCTGGAACCACACATTTTGCAAAAATATTCTAGTTCTATTTAGAAAACAATAATATTGACTCCCAACAACTCAAGCACCCAAGTAAACTCAATTCTCACACTAACTCGAACCAAAACTGATTTCCCCTGGATTTGTATCTTACATTTCATGTTATTTTACAATTGGTAACTCACACCCTTGACAACTCAAAATGTTTTGTCCTTTCAGCCCATTTTGTTTTTTTTTATAAATTTACTCTCAATAACTCACACCACATCTGTCAATGTCTAAATGGTTAAATCTCTCCAAAATCCTGGACAGAAATATATTGCTTTTAAGAAGTCAGGGTCTATCAATAGACTTTATCTGAAAAAGCACAGTCAATTAAGTTGTTGTAACTATGTACTGCAGTAGCCCACCACAGTATTCTTCTGTCATTTGCTTTGTTATTATTTGCTTTATTGGCAAAGTATCATTCCAGTTTTACTCTTTCCCTGTAGTAAATCCAACTGAAATGCACACCTCTCTGTTCCCTAAATACTGGTCATTTGTTGACATTTCCTGACTGAAACTCCTGAAGAGAGGTACAGGGAGTCAACTGTACGTGTTAGAATCCACAAGGCATTATCATAATTATTTATTGTTGTCCTTTATCATTCTTATTTCTTGTTATCTGTATAAATAAGTTTAACTTCATGATTTGTGGTGGCTTGCCCTTGGCCTCTTCTGCGAGCCTCTATGGCTACTTTTATTTTTATATCTAGGTATAGTCAATTAATAAACCAATAATCGATATCAATTGATAACAATCGATGGCAATTGATGAAAATCAATGAGTTTTATTGTTTGTTATCGATTGCTGATAGCAATCGATAACGATTGATTAATTGATTGGTATTGTTTGTTAAAATTATTTTTGTCCTTTTACAAGTTACACTGATAAAATGATTGACAAAAATCTATTGGGTCATTTTATCTTCATAGCCTTCATATCTTTTAGATCATCAACAAAATAACAAGAACATTTTGGCTTTACATCTTTCTTTGCAAGTTTATGGCACCAGAAGAAGCTCAGGCCAGAGTGGCAGTGTAAAACCCTCCAGTCTCATTGTAGCATCAAAATAAACAACAGAGTCAGTGTTCAAATGACTTCAATTATTTGAATTTCTTTCAGTGAATAACTCTCCATATTCCTGAAGACAGGAATAATTCCTGTCTTTATTACATGTATCGATTGTTAGCAACTATTGTCAATCGATAGCAATTGATAAAAATATTTTCCCGAGTTTGATTGCTATTGTTTGCTGATATCAATCGATAGCAATCGGCCATTGATATCGACTGATTTCGATTTTTATCGATTGATTACACCTGGTTTTATATATTACATGTACCTTTTTTGTTTAGAGGCGTTGGTGGCTCTGAAGACTTAAAAGATCTGTCTATTTTTTTTCGTAGTAAGGTCTCACCTCTGAAGAGCTTCCTTGAGGAATTCATGGTCCTGACTGACTTTGTGAACTAAGAGATTGAAGTCTTTCTGCACCTCTTTCGCCTGGGTGAACAATCGCTTTGGAAAAGGAGAGGGGAGAAGAGTGAATGGTGCATGTTCGACCCTGTGGTAACAATCCTTCGCTACCATAACAATGCCATGAGTTACACAGTAATCCTTCCCTTCTTCGGCCAAAAAAGCCACGAGATCTTTTGGAATCTCACGAACACTACTCATTGTAACTCAGCTCTTGTTAGCCTTTGTTAGGAGTTTGTTTACAAGATCGGAAGTACCAAGCTCTCTGAGCAGTTTCTCTTTATAGAACTGAGGTGTTATTCCTCAAAAAGACTTTTGCCTCTTTATAGAAATGACCTCACATTTCGTCCAGAAGTTCGATTACAAAGTGTAACCACCACCTGCTGAAATGGGCCGCCATCTTGTACGAAGGGCAACTTGGGGGCTGGTGCAGCTCACCCCAAGCCCCCAACAGTTAAGGCGTGGTCACAAGCTCTTTAAAAAAAATGCACTCTTTGTTTTCAAATTTTCCGTTAATACTTCTTCTTTATGAACAGAAAATGTATCCTGAACGTCAAAGGAGGTGGGTGGACGCAGAAGAGAAGAGCAGGTTCCGAACACCATCAGTCACTCATGAGTCACGCTGTCACGCCATCACCTCCTAACGAAGTTTCCACGCCACTTTTATATTAACAAACTTTCTCCGCAAAACTAAAAGGAGAAGAGTTTTATTTAACAAACGAGACTTCGTTTCCACATAGTTCATTTGTACAATTTGTCCCTTGACAGGATCACTAAATATTTGTCATGATTTATTCATCCTGTTTTCTCAGTTTCCTCTATGCAGGGCGTGGTTTGTCATTCTCCAGACTCCCCGAACCTGTAATTTACTTGTCTGATTGTCACTCTTGGGTTTTGCCGCAAATTCGTGAACAACAAATTCCAAAAAAAAATGATCTTATTTTCTATAATTCCCTTTCTTCTAATTGACGTATATCATAAACTTCGGTGAAACGAAAAGAGAACGCGGGTTGAGATAGGGATCAAAGTAATAATAATGAACAAAAAAGGCTTGTAATAGCCATTAAGATTTGCTTTTATTACATCAAAACTGAATTTTATTACTAAATTCACGAGCTTACACTAACCGGGTCAGAGCCCTCTAAAGTATCTTTTTGCCTTGCGGGTTTTCACTTGTGGAGTCCGTTTTCAGCTTCTTCAACCTAAAATCTCCGAGCGGTACTTGTTCCCCAACCTTCCACGCTTTCAGGCTGCGAGGAACAGAGGAATTAAGCAAGCGTGCTCATATTTTTCGTTAATTCGTACGTGATGAGGCGTAAACAAACTGAGAGCTTGTAACAGCTCACTTCTTTCTTGTTTCTTGGTGTCGAACCTAAACTCAGACAATTTTTCTACGCTGACCTCTGTTTCCCGAATCTGTGTTTTTGGCAGGCGACATGAAGTTTGGGAATTTTTTTTTACCCGGGTGAAGATACCTGTTTAGTTTGGCTTTGAGCCGGGCTAACTGTCTCCGAAGATTGCGTAACTTTGTGGTAGGACTTATTCGTGCGCCGATTGTGTTGTGTCTGTGAGTGCGCGGTGATAACCGAGCAGTAGGCAGATAAGGTTCTTGTGTTGCCTTGGTAACTGTTTCTTTGAGTACACGCCCAGATACTTTCCGAAGTCCACTTGATGTTCGAAATCTCCCTTTTGGTATTTTTCTTCTTTCATCTCTTAATGACTTGGTGGAAAGTGATAGACGATTCTTTGATAGTCTGTTTGTTAATTTTGATGACTTTACCAAGTGAATAAAGTGCGTGATTCCTTTCTTAAAATGCGAGCTGTTATTTCTTGACATAGAAACTTTCCATTGCGATAACTTTTTCAAATTGTGTATTTTCTTAGATTTGTGTTCACTAAACTGGTCATGGCTTATTGGGATTGTGTCATGTCTTTCAAAATCTGGCAAAATTGCCTGGTTTACGTGATGGCTTATTTGGACTTTTCTATGTTTGTTTCTTTGACTGAATTGACTTGGTAAAGCAGTATGAGCAAGTACACCAAGTGCACTTGCATTAGAAGTGCTCCCCAATTTTTGGAATGAGTTCTTTTCCTTGACCCAACTTTTGCGGTGATGTTTCAATATGTGGGAGATTATATCTGAGAGATCGTGGAAGCCTCTACCGTAGCCAACCCCGTCTACTGTGTTCTGCTTTTCAATGGGTTCCAATGGACGGTGCTGACTGGTTACATTCCAATCACTGACAATGTCAGTTGAAGGAAATGGAATAATTGATGCTTTTCTTTCTTTGACGACCTGCTTGTCCCCTAAAAACAAAAGTACAAACAAATAAATCGGGTTGAGTGGAAACATGGTCTCAACATAGGACAAATCTCAATTCCTAAGCGGTCACGCCCCGAGTTCAACCAGTCGGCCTCCCTTGTGACTAACCAATTGGTTTGCCTTGAGCCAGTTAGGGTTTTGTAACTTTGTTATGTTTATTTTAGATGATTTGTTTCTGATATATTATACTCAGCCCAACCATCTTTTGTACTATAAAGTCTACTCTTATGTTGATCAAAGGAAACATTTTTCATATTTCTTCACTTTCATGGTACTCATAGCAGCCTATTTTCCTAGCTTGTTCACGATGTTTGTAACCAGGCAAGAAATTTAAACATCGCATCAGCATTCACACCAGGCTTCTCGCTGGTAACAACAGGAGAGTAGGAGCATAAAAACAAGGGCCGATAGGATCTCCTCCGTAATACAAAATTGACGAATGCAGCTAGCAATGAGGTTATTGTCTACACCTACGTTTAAGCATGTCGTTAAGCCATCTGACAGCTTGAAAAGCTCCACCTCCGGAGCCCGCGGTGTAGAAATTAACCGCTATAAAATTTGCCCATAATCCAAACTTGTCGTGGCATGTAGTCAGTTTCTCTCTGATTTCCCTATACGAATTGAGGCATGGCTGAAGAGGGTTAGCCGCTGTACTGAACCAGTTTACTAGAACCAGGCTCCAGCGGTCATTCCAGACAGCGTTCCAACGGGATTCTGCGCGATCAACACATTTCTTGGGAAAGAAAACCTCAGCGATTACTTGACGTGATGTATAAGGATGTACAATACAAATGAAACAAACATTTACATAAATTTCAACTGTTATCCTGATAGCTGGTTATCAGTGAAAAAGGAATTATGTTCCTCTTTGCAGAGACAAATGTTTTCATTCAACTTGTGTGCCTGTTACCTTTGTGAACACAGCAGACATAATATACTCTACCTTCACGTTTTGCCCCGGGCTGCCATAACGGTTCTCTCTGACGTAATGCCACATATTGGACTCCGTATAAGGAAAACCACTGAGACCATTGTTGTTGAACACCACCAATCGACCCAATCTGCGCATGTCTCTTAGCGTGGGCCAATCATGGAACCCATCGCCATAACTGTCCTTTAGCAGCACGTAAGGAGAAATTCTCGCTTGGTCAAATACTCGTTTCAGAATTGTAGGATTTTTTAAGTAGTCCTCAAAGATGATGGTGATAACTTCATGCCTGTTACTTTCAAGGAATTTCCTGATTTCAATCAGCGTGTCCAGAAGATTTGACGAACCACTCCAGAAACAAGAAGCGTGACAGAGACGAACTTCTGCTGCTCCCCACCCTAGAGAGAAGTGAAACTGAGCATATTATTTGAATTGTGGTTGCGCCTGGGGAGACATTCCAATTTTCACTCCAGTTTGGTGCTGGTCAAGGCCAGAAATGTTGAAAAAATACCGTAAATTTAATCTCACAAAAAGTTACAGTACAAAATAAAGTCATTTATCTAGCTTACCTGGGTATATGTCTAACATAAGTCCACGCGCACCATCCTTGAGCTGCTGACTGACGCTGAATCGTTGATTGCGGGCCCATACAGCAAAGTTTGGCGAGTTGGAGAAGGAATTATGGGTAACAAGAAACGCCACTTTGTTGAAGGGCCTGTCATAATCCTAAACAGCAGTAGCAGTCAATCGATGAGTATATTTTTCTTATCGCTTAAATTCTCTCCTTAGAATGATTAACCTTTTCAACAAACCTAAAAAAGCGCCCATTTCCTAAATCATGCCTAAATCAGTCAATGAAACGGCTGAATGCCAAAGATAATGTTTCATTTTTAAGGAAAGGAATATTCTCCAGAGATAACTCTTTACCTGTTCTGTAAAAGCAGGTACACGTGACATTTGACAGGTGGCATATGGTTTGTCACACAACCTACACACTAGTCCATCAGCGCATGCGTATCCCGCAGAACAGCGCTCATTTTCCCTTCTCGG
>Ga0126339_10002278_pt1:0-12500 | contig 13692 bp, 7 predicted proteins | sample OrbTmetagenome_2_FD_92532 | JGI IMG/M metagenome (GOLD analysis project Ga0126339, IMG submission 92532) | Coral microbial communities from Petempiche,Puerto Morelos, Mexico - Orbicella T R C metagenome | ecosystem: Host-associated > Invertebrates > Cnidaria > Coral | place... | reverse complement strand
AATCATGATCAAGAATTTTGTTAAAGCTGTTATTTCCTTAAATGACATTCAATTAAAACAATGTTGTTTCCTTGGAAATTACTACATAAGCAAAGAACACTGGCAACACGAACCAAACAGTCTTAATTTGACATGAAGAAAAATTAAAATTGAAATTATGCTGTGACAGCGTAATTTAGCCATTATTGTCTCAAGAACTGGAATTCCACTCCTTACAATTGTTGCAGAACTTTCTTTTAGAAGCATTTTCATCTTAAGTATATACCTGCAATGCATGTTTACTGGCTGAATAAGTTGCCCTGAAAGGTATCCCTGTGAAGAATATTAGAAACAACTGCTCATATGTCAATACCGTAATTTACTATATAGTTTTATGTTATCATATTATAATCATAGATTATATTACTCACAAAATATCATTAACAGTAAAAACCAGCATCTGTCAGAACCTAGATTCTGAAACTGCAGATTCTTAAAGAACTTTTGGGGGTAATTATTAACAATTCATGCTAATATATATAATCAGGTGATTAAATAGGTTCTTAATTTATTAAAGGAGAGTTACATGCGATTCTTTTCAACAACAAAAAATCTACTACAAGTATAGGTGTGGCCTTTTAATAATATCATTAATCAAAATTACATATATGCTTACATGTATGACAGGACTTAACTAATGCCTTACAAAACTGATCCAGCATAATTATTTTTTGTGAGTGGGCAAGACGAACTGAATCCTGCAAAGTGATTGGCTACCCAAGTGGGCAAGATGGGGCTTTAAACTTGCCCACCTGGGACTACCCGCTGTGTCCCGTAAGAAAATAAATTTATTCTTTCTCCATACAATAAATCCTTTATTGACCAAGCTAATTGTTTGGCCAGGAGGGCTGGATATTGGCGTCATTCGTTCTTTGTGTGTTTATGACATGACCTCATTGTATCTCTGTCCATAAACACGCAAAAAAGTACTTGGCCAATACCCAGCCATCTTGACTTCACGCTTGGTCAAATTAACCCAATATTATTTTATTAACTTTCAAACCCAACAGAACAATTGAATTATCACAAATCTCTCAGGGACTAGGTGAAAGGCGATGACCTGCCTGTTACTAATGAGGCTGACATCGAAATTCAAAGGAAGTTTAATAAAAATTTACATGTATATATTATCAGTCGTGCATTTTTTCGCTGTACTCACTGATCAAAGACAAATTTATTAAAAATATTGGTGACACTAAATGCAGGGTGTTTTGGTGACAACAGGTTAAAGCTGTCAAAAGGAAAGAGGGCCAATTAATTCTTGTCAAATTCTAAATTCTCACCTCAATTATGATTGAGGCTGTCATATAGTCCTAATTGCCTCAAAAAGATTAAAACATGTAGCTTAAAGAAAGGTGAAGGTAGGTTAAATTATTCTGTAACATCATTTCAACAAAAGCTATGTTTAATGTGTCAGTTCGTCAGCCCACGATCAGGCCCTCCCATATTAAAGGGAAAGGGTGTGCTCAAATCAAAGTACTTGTTAGGGAATAAGAAAAGTGGTTTTGGTATCTCTTTAAGGGTGTCCAGCCTCAAAAGATCCACAACAGGAGCTTTTGCCAACAAAACAGGATCTCGGTACCCCTTACCAAGGGGTTCTTTTCATAATTTCCAACAAGCACCCATGTCCATTTTATATGGGAGTGACCCCCACTGGGTTAGCCTGCAAGACGTATTTCTGGCAGACACTTGGTTATGTCTGCATTCGCAGGCTACCACTGAGTTGATCTGACCATTTGTCTTTCCGTGACCGCTCATCTGTTTGTCTGTTAGTCCATCTGTATGGGGTCAGTCAGTCAGTCAGTCAGTCAGTCAGTCAGTCGTCTGAGTCAGTCAGTCAGTCAGCTACTCACTGATCAGACAGTCATCTATTATTAAGACTTTCAGTTTTATAAGACATAAGTTATTATCAACCCAGTCAAAAGTAATTTAAAAACCCGCAACTCAAATCATTAAATTGATTAATTCCAACAGTTAGATTAATGATATAATTACCGATCTTTCCCACAACACTGCTAACCACCACAATCTGTCCCTCATGATGTTCAATCATATGCGGGAGAACTGCTTTGGTCAAAGAGATGGGACCAACAACATTTAAATCCAAAAGTGCTCTATCGACCTGTAATGATGTTTTTTCCACCAATGATCTCTGTGACCTACCAGCATTGTTCACCAGAATGTCAATCTATTATGACAAGAAAAAATTACTGGCTTCATGCCTCATGCCATTTTGTTTTTTGAAATATGTTACAGTGCCTGAAATAACAAAGCTTCTGATACATCATGATCAAGTGCTCTAAATTATTTACTACTAACAGCTAGCACAATTTGAAAAAAATGTGCATCATTGGAGTCTGCAAGAGTTTAAAGAAAACAACATACCGTAAATCCTTGAATTAGCACCCGGAAGCTTATTTCAAATTTAGGAGAAGATGGGGGTGCTTATTTGAGGGGCTGGCGCTTAATCGAGGTGGGGAGGGGGGGGGGGGCACTTATTTAATTTTGCCAATTAAATCATGGCCTGACATGATCATTTTTTATATGCATCATCCACGTGTAAACAACAACATAAGCTGTTTTAAATCAACATAAAAAGCTGATCCTAAACTTTAAATTGTGGCACTGTTAGTACTCCATGTAATTTTTTTTAAAACTTAACGTGTTCACAACCTGAAATATTGTACAAATCTAATACTCCACGACGAAAACTATACATCCTTTGTTGTCTCATTACTCGTCCATATCGGGCGCTTATTTTAAATTTTGGCCGACAGGAGGGGCATAAAATTGGAGGATTTACGGTATGTACTGTAGTCTGAGTATATAGATTGAAATAACTGGTTGTTCCATGTAAAGTGCAATTTGAAAGTTTTGCTAAGAAGTAATATTTAGCAATGCACCTTATGTGACTCCATGGCAGTACTCACTATATAGAGAGAGCTTTGATTTAGGGCCCGGGGTTCTGGGTAATTTAAATTGACCAGCTGTGAGGTCAATTTTGCCTCACAGTGTCTGGTTTGACTATATGGAGGAAGGTTTATCTTATAAAAAATTTCAGTTCAAAATATTTTGCATGCCTGTGAAAACCAGTTGCAATTTCTTACTGAAAACATTAATGATTAACCCCTGTATGAGTATACCTCATAAAATGGTACAACAAGAAAATCACTACATGTAAAGCACAAGCTGTCATGCACCCAAATTTAAAACAAAAATAAGTCAAATAAAACTTCTGTCTGTTGAAACAGATTATTTTACTTAAAAAATAGTTATAATTATAATGCAGGGGAAAATTTCTTTGGATTGATATTAAAAAGCACTTATATCCCAAAATAATATTGTTATTTTCATGTCACCTAATAATTTTGCCCAGTTAAGGTTAAGTCTCCATACAAAGCCGGCCAACCAGGTCAGGGCTTTGACAGTGTATACTCATTTCCAGCCAGACCTTGAATCAGGACTACTCAATCCATAAAAAGGATGGGGATCAATGCTCATTGGAAAATTTGAATTAAACCCCAAAAGAAGACCAATTTGGGCGTGGCTCAAGCTTTATTTGACCTCTAAAAGAATTACCACCAGGATAGGCTATATTACTAGCTACTGTTTGGGAAAGGAGCCTGTGCTAGTAGACGGGACTCGACAGAGCGGTGGTAATCATGCCAAAAAATGGATTTGAGAGTGTTTTTCAAATGTTATCTCTTTGAGAGCACCCTAAAAGATACTTTGACAGCTAAGAATAGCGCCATGTTTTGTGTTGAATATCCTAAGTGCAGAGTTCACAATCCTTGATTTCCACACCTAAGTGAGCATCATAGGGGAGTCCCCCCACTGGGTGATTTGGAGACGAGCTCACTAATCATGAGGCCACTGCATCTCCCGAATTTTGCCCAGGCTTCACTCTAATTGGAGACTGGGGGTAAAGTACAGATTGAGAGTAATGCAGACTGCAGACCAGGGGTAAAATACAGAATGCAGACTACAGACTTCTAAAGTATATATTGCGTTATTTCCAACATCGTCACTGCTAACCATAAACAGGGTTATTCTGGCTAATCATAGTGAAAGTCTGCCCTCTGGCATGGGTTAAAGCCTCATTACAACTCCGGTCTGCTTGAATATCACTCAGGCTAGCCTACATTAAATGCTCTGGCTAGCCTGTTTACAGTTAGCTCTCAATGATGGAAATGGTTGTTAACACGATTCGGTTGAAAAAGTCTTACTGTCTGCAGTCCACATTTTACCCTCAGTCTGCAGTTAACCTCCAGCTGCAGTCTGCAGTCCACGGTCCACAGTCTGTGTTTTGCACTGATCGTTTCCAAAACATTTGTTCTGATATTTTGCAGATTCAATGTAACGAACCAAATTATTTCCATAGCTAAACAGTCTAAAACTCTGACTTTACAATAATCAAGAAACAACACTATACCTTTCCAAAGTGCTTGAGGACATCTTGTGTCAGTTTTTCATGTGTATCAAATTTTAGTGAGTCCAAAGGAAGGACAAGAATATCTTGATCTTTTTTAAACAAGGAATCATGAGTCATGGCAATGGCTGAAAAAAATTAATAAATAAACATATTTCTTATGTGTCACAATTAGCACAATATTCAGTGGGTATCTGAGCAACAGAGGTAAACAATTATGCCTGGTTAGTGCTCCGGTGGATAGCTAGGCACTGAGAGAGTGACTGGTGCAATAGCTATGTGTGTTTACTGAGTACAAGAATAATGAAGAACATCACAAAAGGAATAAAAATGACACCTGTTGTGCCAATTTGCTACAATAATAGTTTTGCTGCCTGTCCTTTCTTAATTAAGACTGAAATATTTCCCTGTTTTTGTCTTAACCAAGGATCATCCACCACTAGCAATCTAATGAAGAGAATTAAGACAATACAGGAACCATGTCTGTTCCAAGCAGGACCCTTGACCCTCTATCCCACAGTAAAGGGTTCCAAATGGGGATATTTGGTTTTTGACAGAAAGAGACAAGAGCCAAGAGTGTCGTCGTAGGAGTGGTACAACAGGTGTCATTTTTTGTCTTTTGCGATGTACATATCTGGTGCCAAGTTTAAAGAACGCCGCTCCAATATTTCTAGAGATATTCTTGATTCAGTTTTTTTTTTTTGACTGTTTAAGTTGCACTAACTTATGACGTCATCACTTTCCTCATTTGCATAATACAGCAACGTCAAAATATCTCTAAAACGAACGAAGATATTACAAAAAGGTAAACGCCATTCTTCTCTACTTTGAAAAACCTTTAAAATAAGCAGCAATTAGGTCTCATTTCATGGGCACTTTAAGTAGTGAATAATAAGTAAGCTTACATGTACGAAGTGCTACTGAATGCAAACCCATTTTGCCCAAGTTATTTCAACCTACCTGCACAATTTTTCTTGACTCTCTCTAATTCTGCCTTTCTTCTCGCAGATAGTACTAATTTGCAGCCATATTTGACCAGTTCATAAGCCAAATATTCACCGATACCGCTTGAAGCGCCAGTAATCCAGACCACTTTTCCTCGCAAGGCAACCGCTGGATCTTGACCGATCTTCTCATAGATCATCAATATAAAATCACCATCCTGGAATTTGAAAAGTAAGAAACAAACAAGAGGAACAAAAACTGCAGCAACCAGGAAATTTCGGCCGACCATTATGCTGCGTTTTTCGGTTTCAACTTCAAGACACGTGACCAATCCGTGACAAAAGCGAAAATTGATCGTCACGGATTCGAACAAAGTCCAAAATATTGGAATAGGAGTAAGGACCAAGGACTGAGGAACGAAAGGAATTGCGAACAATGTAAAAAAAAACGTGTAGAATGTAAAGAATGGGAAACCTGCTGTGAACTCACGGGGAACAAAATGCACTCACCGAGAACCATATAGCTTGCGTAGCTTGGCGGTTTTTAAGGTCATTCCCCAGTATTGCATTGCGCATCCCTACTGCGCATAATTTAACGCGTGCTTAGCGCGTGCGCATTAAAAATGGCGGCTTTTTCTTTACGGCTGGACCTCGCCATAGACGTAAATCGTCATTTTCTCGCAAACGAGTATGGTGACCTATCATTTCTTTTTTCTGTTGTTCTGAATTGAGTAATAAATTTCTCTGCGTAAAACAAGTATGGACAAACTCTCAGTGTAGAACAAAAAACAATCGTCGGAAACGTGAATTTGGCAAGCAATCGTGACTACAATCATGGTGCTGTTATAAGGATTTATTGGGTATAAACAAGGTGCTGTTGCTCCTAAACGAACATGGGGACCCCTCATTTTTATTTCAAAATTTAAGTTCCTATAATATAAACAGTCAATAGGCAAAGTTTGACAAAAATCTCAGTGCAGACTCTATCATTGCAGTGGAATGACGTTAAGCAATTTGAGCGCGCTAAGAAAGCGGCGAAGCCGCGAGGAGCCTGAGAGAGAGGCAACTGAGAAACCAAGGGGCTTTGCCGCTCGTTTTCGCAGCTTTGCCGCTTTGTGCGCTCGCCCTCAAATTGCTTAAAAAATTGCTTAAACCGCCAAGCTACGCAGGCTAAGAACCATATGGGGAATACATGGAGTTGTTTACAGTGGGACTGCGTAAACGTAAGAGAATTGCGAAGGCACAGAAGATGCATGAGAATGTATGAGGGAATTCACAGGAAACGCGCACGATATGATGCGGACTAGCCTGTGTTACAGCCACCCTAGCTGTCCAGGTTTTCTTTCAGGGAGGGTGGCAACATGAGATAGATGCGGACGAGCAAACGCGTGGGGGATAAACGATTTAATAAACGGGGAAGGCGCTTCATCCAACTTTTCTCAGTATATGACAAGCCAAAGTTTTAAATGGAACAAGAACTTGTCTCTGCCAGCCAGGGCAGAGGCAGTAATAGAAAGCCCTTTGAACTAGTCAAGGGGAACTGGAAACAAGCTCTTAGCAGTGGAAACCCGGGACTACTTCGTCAGAATCGTGAGTACTGTACATTTCTTTCTCGAACCTTAGGTCACCAAGTGTGACGTCATTATTTTCCAACATTAAAAATAACCAATCCTTCTGCAGGTTTAGTCTCATCAGATAGAAGACCCGCTAAGGAATTGACGTTTTACAACGTTCAAGCTCGACAGGGTTCCTCATTTTGTTATAGAAGATGTTTGAGTTTCCAAGTTTTTGCGCCGCGTGACATTAAGATATAATGTAATGGCGACCTGAGAGGGCTTTCGCATAAATCAAAAGAGGAGTTATCGCTCACGTTTTTGCTAACTAAACAGTTCTTGCACTAGAAAAATTATTACTTTCAATGTGTCGGAACTCTAGAGTAATATTTCGCGTCAATGGCAAAACTCAATTACAGATGTTTCTGTTACTTTACGGCCGCCATGTTGGTGCCCCTCGGAAGGGCACCAACATGGCGTCTCTATACAAAGCTCTATAAATTTGGTTGAAGCACTTTTTCCGAATAACTCGCGAACAAAACTCGTACAGAACTAAATCTTGGCGAGGTTGTTGATGTGTCAATCATCTACCATATCCCAGATTCTTGCGTTAATCTATTAAATGGTTACTTTTTTTTTTTGGATTGCGCGACAGTGTAAACCTGCAATAAGAGTTTGTATGGAGAACTGTGGCTGAAGTGTAAGAGTTTGCATGGAGTTTAGAAGATGACATTGAAATCGATCACGTTGTCATCTCTTCTCATCCTGACGCTTTTAAACGAGATTTTTGAGCGAATTTTGATGATTCATCTTATGTTGTTATATCATAACACCGTAAGAAAAAATCAGCAAAATTCGCTAACCTTGGTTTATAAACCTTGTCATCAGAGACGTCCCAAGCCCTGCACACACACAAAAAACTAATTCTCTGCAAGATTCGTTACAGACGAAAAATCTTTGGAAATGGTCTCTCCTGACCAAATATAAGGAGTTTGGAATTTCCAATTTCAGTTCTTCAGTTCTCCACATAACATGATTTACCCGGCAAGCGATTTGCTTTCTTAAAGGCAGAGTAATTAATAGCATTCTTGTCAACGAAAACGTCTACCGCAAACAAAAAAAATTACGTTTTGAATTTAATGCGTACCTGACGAACTCCTGGCAGTGCAATGTTGCCATGCCAATTGCAATTTCTCAGCCAATCACTGGGCAGCAGATATTGTCGGCAGTCTTGTAAACGGACGGCGTTTTGAACCTATTCTGTCATGCGTAAGTCATAAACCGGTTAAAACTTGTCAAAAACCAGTATTTTGAATTTATTCATCCCTGGTTGTGGACGGTGGCTGATTAAACGTTCAAACGGTTGGGAGCAGAGGTTCCCTCTGTCTCTCACCGAGCAGCAAGATAATGGAATCTCCATCTCACAGGGTATACCAATCAATGACAAAAAGCGAAGAATGTTGGAATAGGAGTTGGGGCCAATGACTAAGGAACGAAAGGAATTGCGAACAATGTAGAGAATGGGAAGGACGGAATTTTGCTTTTAACTAGGAAGTGTCAAGTCACAGAGATGCCTATAAGCCTACGAAATTGTAACTTCTTCTTTTCATTGTGCGAGGACTTTGTGTCTAGATATTTCCTTTGTCTTTAACTTGATCAATTACGAGTCCGAGTTAATCTCTCTGTCCCGCGCCTGGAATGCCGCTTTCACCTTCGGCGGCTTACGACGAATCCTCGGCATCAAATGGCAAGGCAAAGTCATCAATGCTACCGTGCTGGAACAAGCTGGCTCCGGCTGAGCATGCATCTCCTCCTCTGTCAGCGTCGACTGCGATGGTTGGGACAAGTGCGCCGAATAAAGGACGGTCGAGTACCAGAGGATGTCATGTATGGAGAACTGGCCACAGAAGAACGCCCAGTTGGCCGTTCAGTCCTGCGCTTCAAGGATGTCTCCAAGCATGACCTGAAACTCACAGGCATCGACCCAGAGAGCTAGAAACTTTTTCTGCAACGCCTACGGAAAAGACTGTCATGCAAGGATCGGACTGCTGAGCCACTCCAGACACTGCTCTCAACAGGACCGGTCTTGACCGACCAAAGCGTTACCATTATCTCTCGAGATAGATGTTTGCCTACTACTGATCTACTACTCACATGAGCGGGATGCCCATCGAGTCCTCTTGCCCCTATACAGAAATTAAACTGAATTTGAATGCGGGCAATTCCTCTGCCTCATAATTTCGTGACGCCGAGCTGAAAATCATGGCTTGACTAAATTGACTTGATGTGCTGTGGAAACGTGCCACAGCTAACAGAAGTACATGAACATTAATAGGATCTGTCCTGGGGTAATATCAGACGTTTGACAAATGTTTTCATCTAATCCTAATAGAGCGCTTTTCTTTTGAGTGTCGAAATGTAATTGGTTTTGCATCAATTACGTTACACGACTGGCTCAAAAATCTCGTGCCAGTTTTTCATCCACTCAGAAGTAAAAGCGAAACTAATCGTTACTCGCTCGTAAACGTTTTCCCGCCCTTTGCGTCAGCTACACGTAATTACTGAGTTTTGATTGGTTCAACGTATTGTCTGTGTCCTTTGTGATTGGCTAGAGTGATTACCTCGATTTTGGTTCTACGATACTCACTTGGAAACCGCTCTATAATCACTAATGGTCTGATTTGCCCTTTTGCCAAGAAAGTACATCGGATGTTAACAACTATTTCAAACGATAAAAGAATTGAGAAATGCATCTTTAATGATAGAATGATGTATACCGTTGTATTGTCTACATATGACTGAAAAGCTTGAAAGATTAATAGTAGTGAATCTCACAGTTGTAGAACGTTTTTACCAGTTTACAAGTCCAAAAGATTTAAAATTTCCGAATATCGTATAAGTGGAATAGTTTCTTAAAACAAACGGATTTCTTCCCTGCCAGTCGAAAACAAGCGTATTTATTGAATGAGCTCAAATGAACACCGTTGCTATAAGTACAAAGTCCAGCTTCGTCTACCATCAACAATAATAATAAAATCAGTTAAGTTACACGTGTTATATCACTATTTTTAGGCTAGGATGGTACACTTTATTTTACCATCTATTGTAATTAAAGCAGATATGGTAATTAATAGCGACTCTTTGATTCTTAAATGGCAGCTGATTTCAGCTACCAGTTAATAATAATAAGGATATTAAGATAACAGCTTCTTTTGAACTAGTTAGTTAGCGTTACAAATCCCGTCTCTCCAAATTTCTGCTTTTCACAGTTGGGTAACAGACTCTAGTTTCCAAAACTTTGTTGAAATACTCCAATAGTATCCGAATTTCTGATCGTTCTGTTAAAACGATACACAATTACCCCGATCGATTATTGCCTCAACAGCATGGAACCAAATGACCAATTCCCTCTACGCGACTTGTCTGCAGGGAATCATGGAAGTTGCATTCATCATCTTGGACTGGAGTTGGATATTTGTTTTGATGAATACAGCTACCATGATTTCCTGCAGGCGTGTCTCATAGACGCCATATGGTAACATAGCAACATCCTTAAAGAAAACTATCCGCTCAACGCAAAGTATAATCGATAATAAAAATAGCACTTGTTTCCACGACTAAACGAGACATATTAAAAGCCACCAATTATATCTCAAAGAAACAGGTCGAACGTGTCAAACTATCGGCAAATTACTCCCAGGAATCAGCTCCTAAATGCCTTATAAACGTCGGATCTGACCGCGGCATGAGCTTCCTCGAGGAAACCCGCGTGATTGGCGGACCCTTCACGGGATTATCTGGAGGTCCTGACTCAAGCAGGGTAGACATAATGCGTTAGTCTACGGGGTTATCATTCGCTGAACTAGACAAATTTTCCATTGATTAAATTATATTCGAAGTCTGGACTTCATTTGGCATGCAATCGCATATGCAATCGCATCGCAATCTGTAGGAAGTGGTGGCCCGTGTGTGGACGTCCGCTATTTACTTTACACGCAGGCGCGCTGTACTAAATGAAGTCGTAATGGCGTTGATTATAAAGGCCAAGGCCGGGTTGTTCGAAAGCCGATTAACGCTAACCCAGAATGAAAAGATAACCAAAGTTTTAATTTTTTTCAGCATAAAAATGGCTTTTCACTGTTTATGTTTTGTATAGTTTGAGATTATTCAAACTCAAAACTGAAGGAAAAACAATATAAACAGAAAACCTCTTGGCAAAGTTGCAAAGCTGAAATCAAAATTCTAGCTATTCCTGGGATAGCTTAGTCGGGTTTTGAACAACCCGGCCCTGGTGTATTCCAGTATCTTCTTATATTATGCCAAAGGAAACGCGTACACTGCTGCTTTTCAGTTCAATATTACTTTTTCGCACTTATTCTACTTTATATAATTTTTTCGTTTACGTTTAGAGATTTCTTCCTATTTGAATGTTTGGTACGTGGCCTCAAAAGTAGCACAATACATTATGACAAAAGCACTTTAAAGAAGCTCAGTCAGCAGAATTTTGAGTTATTTTGGTCACGTACAAAACCATCTTAAAATTGGAAAAAAATCTAAAAATGGTAGTTTACCAAGATAGAAAAACACCGAAGAAATAATAAAAAACCATAAAGGAACAAGGATGGTTAAGGATGGAGAAGATTAACATAGATTACAAACGACGAACTTGAAAAACGCTGGCTGAACTTTTCAAGATGCGCACACCGTGACGTAGCTCCTTTAAACTGATTGGAGTACCTGGCGTTCAAGTTACAGAATATCTCCTGCGACGAAAGTTTCGAGCCATTACTTGCGCTCATCGGGTGTACGTCTGATAAAAGAACGCATTCATTGGGAATTATCTTGCTATTTGGAGTATGTGCCTCTGTATCAAAGTATCTCTGTATCATACTCATTTCGTATGAATCGTAAAGACGGACAACTGTAGTTACATCGATGTAACATCTCGTTTTCGGATTCCTTGGGGAACCATTCTACACATCAATGGGAATGCATGGTTTTGGCCATGTTCTCGTTTCAAACGTCGGAAGTCCGAATTTCGCCTTCAGGAATTGTCACTCCATCAACGAGTAAGAAAGTTTGATTCTTCTCCTCATCATGATAGGTGGAGAAATGTCCCTCTAACGTGGAGAGATCGTCTTTCATCTCGACCGATGGCTTTTCACCGCATATTTCGATCTCGTCCAAAAATGACACAGTCCTTTCATACTGACGGGGGTATGCCCCTTGCATGCCTTCGTTACAATCACCTGTTTCTATTTTTGGCACCTCGCTGTCACCGCTTTGTAATGAATCAATGTTATTAGAGTTTTGTAACTGATAGCAGTCTTCGTAGGATGGGGGAGGCGTTATAGGACAGAAGTGGTCACTGCTACAGTTTTTTTCTTCAGGCGTTTCAATACCTCTCTCGACGCTTCCATCGTCGCTAATTGAGTCGTGCACGACGGTTCCATTAATCTTCGAATCCTCTTGTTTCAAAAGAGGACTCCTATGACAAGGTGCACTGCCGTTTGGTATATTTTCGGGTTTACTCTT
>Ga0126339_10002277_pt1 | contig 13694 bp, 7 predicted proteins | sample OrbTmetagenome_2_FD_92532 | JGI IMG/M metagenome (GOLD analysis project Ga0126339, IMG submission 92532) | Coral microbial communities from Petempiche,Puerto Morelos, Mexico - Orbicella T R C metagenome | ecosystem: Host-associated > Invertebrates > Cnidaria > Coral | place: Petempiche,Puerto... | reverse complement strand
TGCATAAGCTAGACAAAAAGGATAATTAAAAAATAATTCTTAAGTACAATTTACTTTACTCATTTCACGTGTTTTCCTAAATTTAACTTAAAATCAGATAATGACTTGCAATTTACTAAGTCAAATTAAATGTAGTTGTTAGTATATGATATATTCTCACATTTGTTGTTGTTTTTTTTCCTTGTTTTTTATTTTTTTTTTTTATTTTTTTGTCGAGAACTCCTGTCTCGGGAGAATGGGCAACCACGTCCTGTGCCAAGATTTAAAATATATTATAACTATCATTATTACCAGCTCTGATTTGAACAAGTTTTGTCTCAAACAACTTACTTGAAATAATAGTTGTTTTTCTGACACGTTGACAATTTATCTGTGATCTTTCCCGGATGTAATTTATTCCTGACTTGTTGCCATGCTGACATCGACGTTAATATATTCCACCTCAATTTAATGCGAATCCAACTAAAAACTTCTCATAACCGAGCGATAAATTGCTTTCATACCATAATATGTAAAGTTTAGTACCTCAATATCTTGCGGCATTTAGTAACTTTGCCTAGAAAGTAAGTGCAAATACATTATTCGTTGAAATTTGGTGAAATTGCTACTTACAAATTTAGTTGCTATCGAGCCGAAAAGGATGTCACGGTTTTTTTAATGCTGTTCCTTCAGTTGAGACCGCAACCGATATTTTCAAACTGAATTTCACAGCTATACTAACTCTTTAGAGCGACTGGTTACCTGTGAAAACATTATTTGATGGTAAAACGAGTAAATTGCACGATAAATAGCTATTGTACTATAATAAGTCGAGATTAATACCGCAATATCTGTCGTCATTTAGTATCCTAGCCTAGAAAGTAAATGCAAATAGCTTATACGTTGAAATTTATTTTCAACATTTTCTTACAACTTTCTTTGCTATCGCGTTGAGGCATAAGAAGTGGTGCAGTAAGTGTTGGCACTGCCCAACACTCATAAAGAAATACTGAATATTTTAGTTCACACCCATGAATATTGAATGCCTGTGGCAGAAAATTGAATCATGAATATTCGTCAAACAAGGTGAGAAAATAACAAAATAATACTCGTCGATCATAAACTAGAAATATTGAGTAGCTATGGAGAGACTGGCATCACACCCAATGATCACTTTAAATGCAAGTAAAACAACTCGGCTATTGCGTCAAATTTAACCTTCAGTCTATTTGACTATGGATCACAATAAAACATCCGCAAAATAATTTCTCTAGGAAAACAGTTCCAAACGGCTAAGGGTGTTGCCATGGTTTCCAGCGCTACATGTTCAATTTAAGCCTGTCTTTGAATATCACCTCGCTACAATTCTTATTTTTACTACCAGTAGAGTCTTTTACAGATACCGTTTAATTGTCGGAAGAGTAGCTGTTCTTTTTTAATTCTTCGTTCAATTGGGTATTTCTGGAAACTCATTTTTACCATGCTAATTATATCTGTTATCATTTTATTGAAGTGTCTTGTGAGACTGACAGACTGAATGAAATATTTTTAAAAGCCTATTACGAGACTTTGTAATCAGACGACACTTGTAACTTTGGATCTTCACTGATCAACCTCATAACATGTACAGGAAGCGTAACAAATGTCCTTCGTGGTCGTTCCTGGACCCAAGCCCGAGGCATTTTCAGTTCGGACCACACCATCTGCACGCATAACGTTCTGCGAGACTTATCACTTAATTTATTGTCGAAATTGAGAGAGAGTAAGGAGGTTTCCCTTTGTTCAAGCCACGGACAGCAAATTTTGCACAGTTTTCAGACAAATTGCCTTCCCAAATTAATATTATTTTCTTCTCTTCAACACAAATGCGAAATTCAATTGATGCAAAATGTATGCAAATATAAAACGTGTCACGGGTCATGATGTCTTGTTCATTGGACAAAAGAATTAGCAATTTTCTAGTAATAAAAATACTTAGCTTATAACACGTAACTGCATTGTTGGTTGTCTTCAGACAGGACTCGAGTGAAGACTTGCTTCTTAGTAAGTAATGATTTATTATTCCCAACGTTCTTCTGTAAATTATTTGCCTAACACCTCACACACTCCTTTCTAGAAAGTAACAAATTTACTGCAATAATGTTATTATTATACCCTTTTTAAGCAAATTTTAGGTAGACAGACCTCGGTTACTAACCTTTGCTATGGAAAGCTTACTACTCTTTTGAGTAGGCTGAGTAACTTACATTCAGTAGCGACATGGAGATTCAACAAATTGAGGCTTGATAAGAATAATACATATCCCAACTGGATAATTTGAATTTAACTAATATTTTTTAAGCATTATCTCCTGATATCTGGATCAACCAAATTATGCAAAGACAATGCTAACTTTTAAATAAAAATGCACACGTGGTCATCTATCGCTAAATGCTCCGCCACCAAAATTCATACTTTCATGACTCGAAACAACGTATTCGTTTGCTGCGCAGAGCCATAAATTTCACTGATGTCACCGATTTGCTTTATCGCTTGATACTCTTTAAAACATATCTAGTTTGAACATTTAAGGGAAGACAGAACAAAGAAGAGAACAACTGAAATGAAAGTCAGATCTACTTGAATCGTTACGTTCTTTCAAGTCTTTCAACAGTGAGTCGATCGTTCAGGGAAAAACAAACTTTTTGCGTTATTTATATTTCGACTTATTTTGATATATCAGTATCACAGAACTAAGCATTGGTCTCTATATTTGAAGAGCTGGATGATGTTAACGTTTGTTCCTATATTATAATCAATGAGGCCTGGAGTTCAAGAGAAACGTCTTATGACGCGTGGCATTCGAAATAATTATAGAATACTTATATTGTGTTAATGTTAATGCTTGCACCTGTTGCTTTTCAGAAAAATATGTATGTATTCAGGCAATTGTCTTGCCAATATAAGGAGGCCGATAATCGTGTTTATGAGCCATCAAAAAATGAGCTAAAAACATAAACTAAATCCACGTCTTCTGGGGTCTGAAATAAAACCACAACGGCAATAGCTTGATTATTTCTGGTAGAGCTTAAAGGGAATCTGTTACTACAGTTTTGCCTCATTTTGGTCAGAACAGTTCTGAAATTGACTAATTACCTTTTGCTTGCACAAAATGCACTTAGAGCGCTGAGAAAAAATGACGATATTAAATGAATTGTCAAAGGAAGAACAAATTTGTATTGGTTTTTAGCTATTTTCCAAGACAGGATGACAGAGTGCACTGCCACAACCTTGTGTATGCGCAAACCATCATGTTGCTCCTTCTATAGCAACATCGCAGTTTGCAGCTCTTTCCAGCATTTATGCCTTGATGAATCAATGCTATTGGCCTTTATTATCTGATGATGCTACAATAACGGTATCGAATACGCCGAATGCACAATTACTGGTAAACAAGTTGAGGTCATCTTTTGAACAAACAGGTCAACAGTATAGTCCCCATTCTTTATTATCGTGTTAATCAGAATGTTCAGACACAAAGTTTTGCAAAGTTTAAAATAATTCTGTGCAGGGGTTCAGGTTCTGTTGGGGTGGGAGAGCAGGGTGTAGAATTTAAGGTTGTTCTGAGCTCCCTCCACTAATTTTTTTAAACGTTTCTGCGATAAATGTTGGTGATAACGGCTGTTGTTTAATTTCTTGTCAGGTGGTGGCACGAAACCAATATGAAGGCGTTTTTGCTGTTGTTGGGTGTGATATGTCTCACTTGTCGCACCAAATCCATTCCAGTACATACTTTTTCAAGTGAAACTGAGTATGCCATACTGTTTGATGCTGGATCGAGTGGCACTCGCATGGAAATCTACCAGTTTTTGGCCAGCGGACCTACCCTGAAACCTTCGGATATTCTGGAGCTTAGTCCTTCTCCTTCCAAAGTAGAGCCTGGTCTTTCAAGCCTTGCTGAGGACCCCTCCCAAGTTGAAGAATACATGACGCCCCTACTGGAATCTGCCAAGAAGACCATTCCAGAAGACAAGCAGGCATCCACACCCATATTTTTGTTAGCGACAGCAGGAATGAGATTATTGCCTGAAGATCAAGCAGACGCTATCTTAAATGAAGTTCAAAAACTGTTTAATGACAAAGACAAATGTCCATTTATGTTTCAGGATGATAATGACGCTAGAATTATTACCGGCCAAACCGAAGGGATATATTCTTGGGTTACTGTTAATTTTCTGGCGGGTGCATACCGCTTGAAAGGTTTTACCTACGGCAGCTTAGATTTGGGAGGGGCGTCCCATCAAAACACCTGGATATTTAATAGCAATCACTCAGATGTCATGGTCATAGCTATTGCCGGACGAAACTTTAGTATTTTTGCTCGTAGTTATCTGGGTTTTGGACAAGATCAAGCTCGAGAACGTTATCTGAGAGTCATTGCTCAAAAAGAGAATTGTGATGAAAATTCCGAGTGTGTCGTAAAAAGCCCTTGCCACAATAAAGGATTTAAGGAGCCCCTTACATTTGATGATCAAGAAAGGGTATTCGAAGGGACAGCTCGAGTAAATCTTTGTAGGCGAATAATAAGTAAGATATTTTTCTGTCATTCACCAGATTTGGAAGAGTGTCCTTTTTCTGATCAACCCAAATTAGAAGGAAAATTTTACGCGTTTTCGGCGTTCTATTATGTTTTAACAGGGATTAAAGCGGTTTGTTCCGATTGTGAAAACAACCAAGTTTCACCAGCGAAAATCCGGTTGTATTCCAAATTGTTCTGTAAAACAGATTATAATGAGCTGAAGGAAGATCCCTATGCTAAAAATGATTGCTTTGGTGCAAACTACATCTACGAGTTGTTAACTGAAGGGTATGGACTTCGCCCATACAGGAAAATAACAGTTGCTAATTCGCTGAATGGGTTTGATTTGGGTTGGACCTTGGGTGCGGTGTTGCATAACACAGGCATCTTAAATGCTTGAATTTGTCCTCGGTCTGGCATCATTTGGCATGGGTGAAGGGAAGCTACCGAGTTGTGAGGTTATTAACTTACTATCTTTACCTAAGGGAAATTAAATAAAGTTATCTCTAACTTAACGGAAGACTAGTTTATGTTATTTTTCGCTTCCGGTTTTCTTCCATCAGATGGTTAGGATTTCACCGAAGTTAATTTAAACCCCGGGTAAAGCTACAACATTGAGCACAACGTTAATCTGACGCAACAAAACTGGCAACGATAGCCACAAGCAGCAGTTTAGCACCTTTGCTTTCAAGGGAGAATCGTTTCACAATCGTTTGGTTTAAGATGGGATGGTCAAAATATTCAAAATTGTCGTGGCTAGCGGACATACGTCAAAATATTTACGCTAAGCTTGACGTTAAAATCGAATCTACTTGTAAAAATATTGCTCCCAAAAATGCTAAGCGTTGACGAGGATGACGTCTAAGGCACGGCCTGGGCCAGGGGCCTGGGTTTGAAAATGACTATTCTCGACTAGCAAACAATAAATAACATTTTAAAAATTAAGTGTTCAAATAGTTGTACCCCAGGTGGCTTGGCGTTGGGGCGATGTCATTTTCATACAGGGTCTCGATCTATTCTCATAGCGACTAGTAAGCATGCGAGAAGTTCTCGGTGAACGAGCTTAATTTCTTTGACATCTCATCGTGCAGTATCGTGGGAAAAGCACCGTCTCGATTTCGCCTCATAATTTGACATTTCTATGCTTCCCTCGTGTCCTTTACATTTCCGCCCACTAGTAAAACTCAAAACTTATTGCATCTCAGTCTCAGTGCACACTACGGAGCCATCTTAGCTGCAGCTGTTTAAGGAGCTTGGTCAGCTTAGTAACTGGTACAATGTTAGGATCTCTGAGTTTGACATTCAAGGATAAATTCGTTTCCATACACTGCGAAATTTCTGGTTGAAAAAAGGCAAATAGGATGTGTCCGGTGGCCTCTATCCACTTTCTTCAAAGCGGATTGAGAACATTTTTCACAAAAAAAGAACTTACATAAGGCAAATAATTTTAATTTGCTCTAATTCTAATACTAACACAGATCAACACCATTAGCCATGAACTTCTTTCGGGTTACCCCTTGGAAAAAAACAACATAAAAAAGGCTAGACAGTTTCCTTTCCGCTATGTACGTTCATTAAATCTTACAAATCTTGCATGGACAAAAGGAAGAGTCAACTTGACTCAAAATAACGCTTATTTTATTACTCCAGTCAATAATTAACACCCAAAGAGTCTATATTGACCCCGGTGATCTCTAATCTAACTTTGAACACGCGAAACGTCAACTAAAAGCGTGTCACAGTGACGTGTTGCTTGGAGTCATTTGCGCCGTGAACACGATCTTCCTCGCTGTTTGGCTCATTTGGAGCTTTTTTTTGGAGCTCGGACGGCATGGCCTTTGAATCATCCTGCTTCTCCAAGCTTCTTTGTTGTTTGCAAGCCAAGTAATTTTCGTTATTGTCTTGGTCATCAGAGCCTTGTTTCGAGTTATTCACTCTTTTCATATTATGATCTTGGTCTTCAGGTTTCTGTTGAGGCGAAACTGCAGATTTTTTGTTGTCACTAAAGGTTCCACTTAAAGAGCTGGTGGACTTCGACGTTGATAAACTAAACAAGCGTTTCACTCGAGTGGACGCACGGCGTGCATTTGTCTTGATCTGAAAAGAAAAAAAGAACAGTTTTCATTCCATGGTCGCAAATCAGTCCGTTGTCCATGAGCTGTGTGTATTAGGGAAACGTTGGTCGAGTTCTTCGATTCGTACGGACCTTGGTCCATAAACTTGCTGAAAATAAATAAAGAGACCAATATTCCACAATACGTTTCGAACAAACTAGCTCAGTGAAGTATTTCTTTTAATGATTGTTTCTTTGAAAACTCTGTTGTTAAATTAATTCGTATATGCGACCCACTCTCGCGGAAAGATAAAATATCAAAGTTCAACATTTATTTGCGCTTTGCAGGTCGCTTTTGTGAAATATGAATCGAACTGGAAAAGATTCCCACTTAAAAATAAACTGTTTTCCTTCGTGCAGTATTTGAAAAAGCAATTGGCAACCACTGTGAGGGGAAAATTTGCCGATATTCTTAAATATAGAAAAGCTAACAGTTAGCAGTTAAGTGAAGGTCCAATAACCATGGTAACCACCTGTCTAGATGTAGTATCGTGTAAAATAAATTTACATGACCCGGCGATCGTGTTCACCCAAAACTTGTACTATAAAATGCGATTTTGATGCATGTTATTAGACGCACATGATTACATACTCAGTACTTACATCGTCATCAAAGTGGTATTGAGCTATCAAGAAATACAGTCCCTGTAAAGAATCAGTAAACATACATCAAAACAAGTGTAAAGCCAGTGGAGTCGGTAGCTCACAGTCTAGGTGTTACTATTTTCTACTGGAGCCATCCAGTGCAAGTGATCACAGCACTCAGTTATATATACATTACTTGGACAGTTCTTTAACAAAGTTTAAGTTTTTGGCTTGAAGTCAGAATTAGTTCATTGGTAAATTAGCAAAAATAATTACAGGAACTGAAAAAGAAGGATTTTTACAAGTAGAAGCAAGAATAGTGCAAGGGATGTCACGAGTTAATTGACCGAAAAGGGTTACGAAAACTGTCTCGAGCCGATGCACTCAACGGCTGAGCCATCCAAGGATTTCAAGGATTTTTTTAAAATGAAAATCTAGTAAAAGTCGCTCGATTATTAGGCAAAACGTCCTTTACTTTTCCTTTACTTTTCCTTTACTTTTACGTTCTTTACTATATCCAATGGAAGGTACCGTTTCAGTAAAATATATATCATAAATGGCCAAGAATTTCCATCTTGGAGTGGAGCTTCTCCGTTATACTCTCCTCTTCCCCATGCAGAGCCATTCCCCGCCCCAGCCCTCGTTTTTGATTTTGTGCACAGTTTACAAAACTGTTTTACGGTTACCTGCAAGGAATTAACGACAGCAAACAGGTACTGGAACACAAGGGAGTTGTTGTGTATAGAAATAAAGCCCAAGAGCCAAGTCACACCCAACAACGGAGTAAGGATCACTAAAGTCTTGAAAGCCGCTCTAAAGATAACAACAGCAAAAACAGCAGTTAGCACAATGCTACTAATATACTAATGCAGACACTGCAATGTTATTGCTTGAACTAATGTACAGATCAGCTATTTGTCAATGTGCAGTGGCTGGAGGTTGTCTAAAAATTGAGGACATTTTCTCCTTCTCCCAAGTTTGGGAGGAAGACTTATAAATATCATTTTCCCAGGAAGGTTAAAACAATGGCAATCTGCGTTTTGCGACCTTAAAACTTCAACATTGTTGAACGAACGTGTACACAGCTGAGAGTTTCCACTAAAAATTTAATCCGCATGCGATCTCGCTAAAGTGTGAAGTTTAACACTAATCTATATCATATTAAGAAAAATCCTTGCGGGAAAAATTAACGATATTTTATACTGTATGTCAATACCTTATTTCTTGTTCAAAGGTTGATAATGTGCTAGTTTCTTTGTAACGAGTCTTTCGTATCACAATCTTGATAGCCACAACGAGAACAGCCAAGTTTACCTTCAAAAGCAAAAAGGATTATCTAAATACGTTTAGTCGTCATGTAAGGCAGTTTTCAATTGAGTGCCGTAAAACCAAAACCAAAGTAATCACTCTGGCCAATCACAGACGACACAGACAATCCAATAAACCAAGACTCGACTCCAATAACTGCTGCTGACGAGAGGAGCGGGAAAACGAGTGTGAGCGAGTCACAAGTGGTTTTGGTTTTACTTCTGATTGGTTGAGAAAGTGGCACGAGTTTTTTTAGCCAATCACTAAGCGTAGAAGGGTCAAGCCAAAGCAAATGAGAATTCCATGCATTTTCGACACAAGTGAGACCTAATCTAAACTGGGTTTAAGCTAACACTTATCTTTGTCACACCAAAGTTCAATTTTAAGACTATGTAAAATGAGACCCTTATAGCATATTTTATGAAACCAGGCAAACCCAATGGCTGGCCGGTATTGGCAAAGTCGTCATCTGATTGGCAGAGACACACAGTCTTACAAGGATCGATCAATAATAGGTGCTTAGAACTTGTTTCCATCACCACTGAAAGATTTCAACGAAACTGTTCATAAACCAGTTTTACTGCCGTTGCTCTATTCTAAACAGATATGTTATTGGGTTATACTTTTAAAGCCAGTAGACTGCCCGTCTCTATGCGGTGTCTAGCTGGTCTACTCAGTGCGTTTTCATAGACTTTGGTAGATGTCTTCGCTTAGTGCCAACGTTCAACCGACAGAAATTGTACACTAATTGTTTATTAGCCACTGCATGTAAGATTCACATGTAATATCCTGACCTAACCTAAGATTTGCCCGAATAATCTATCCAGGCATTTGCACATTCCGTTCAGAAAAGTAGTTTCTATCAAACGCATGTTGAATAATTATTGAAACGACACGTCTTCCTTTGAGGGAAGGGTGGAGTGGGGCCTTGAGAGATTAAATCATTTTCTTTGTCAGGGCTAAAGTATGTTTTATTTTATCCAGTGGAATGCAACATAATTTCTTTGATATCTACTGGATATTTTTTTTCCAATTTAGGTGTTTCATTCCAACCTAATGTAATCTTGGGAAAATATTTTTTGTGCAACACCGTCCCTTATGCTTTCAACAAAGTTTATTTAAGTAATCAACTCTATGATCTGCCTAGTCCTATTGGATTTTATTAGGCAGCCAGTGGAAGAATATTGAAATATCTGTTAAAATGATGGACTTTCAATGTCACAGGTGAGAATCTTTTTTGTGGCTTACGTGTACTTACCAATAATATAAAGGCCACAGGTCCAGCAAATGACCAAATGACCTGGTGAGAAATCCAGCAACTGCCGGGAGAATACAAACAATGAAACGGATCTTAAGAGCTCCTACTGCATGTTCAGTTTCACGTTTGAAACTCTTTTTTAGTCATAACAAATTGTTTTCCTTCACTGGCAAGAGAGTGGTTTTCAGTAACTAGTAATTGTAAAATGGAATTTGATAAAAGCAAATTAACATCATGGCCATTTTGAAAAGATGACGTTTTAAGTTTCTGAGCCTGTCAGCATGTACAGCTGTAAGGAAAGGGTAACATATAATAATATGTTTCTAAGACATCACATCGAAAACAAGGCAGAAGTGGCAACTTTCTAGGCTGCAGCTACTTACTACTCCGTCGTTCTTCTGCTTTCAAAGCCCGCAAGCTAGGGCATCGTGTTTTGTCATGATCTCCTCCCAAATTAACTCGGAAAATAATAATGAAATGGGTTTAAGCTTCAATACAATGCAGGAATAAGAACACTTATTAACTTACAAGTCATCTCTTAGATATTGATGGCGGGAAATACTTGCTGTTACTGCTACAACGAGAACAGGAAGACCTGGTATGGAAATAAAAATAGGTTTTATTCATCCTCAATTATGACGACGTTTTTCACTAAAGTTTCCATTCTCAAGGCCCACTAACAAGCGTTCAATACAAAGCAGTCCAAAAATAACATTTGCGCGACAATGGTGTTATATTTGGTGACATCCTGTAACTGAAGTGTCTTTCTTTTATTCCTAACATCTTTCAGAAATGTTTTTCCCAGTAGTTTTGATAGGGAGATAAAAAGAGGTTACAGTATTTGCTTCGTCCAATTTTTTCCTCGACTGTTCTTACACTTGGCTACGTTCAGTTTAGTCCGATCACCACATTCGCGATTTAACCGTGAAATCCAACAGTCCTGTTACACTGTCGTCTGATTTCATTTATCACTTGTAATATTACAGATCGAGTAACAAGACTTTACTTACTTAGCCCTGTTACTATTATCTGCACGATGTTGTACATGTTGCTCTACAGCCACATTTTCTTTTCTATTTGAAAAGTGTTTTAAGAACACTTCTGCGGCATTTTCGTCCAATTTTCTACATCAATTTGTTTTTTGTATAATCTTATTTAACGGTAGAAACGAACGGATGAAAATAGGAAGAATGTGCTTACCCCAGGCAGAAAGAGAATAAATTCTCAATCGGCTGGTAACTCGAAACACTTTCACCATCCCCCTCAATAGATTAATACCTTCTACCATCATCCAGCAAAACGCCGCCAATTGAAAATAATGAAGAAGAACAGCAAAGGCGAAACACACACCCTGAAAACAACAACACAAGATCAAAATCACCAAACATAACATAAAAAACGTTTCCCAACAACTTATGATGTACTTTATACTTTACTAAGAAATTCTTAGAAAGTTTCGAATCACTATCAGACACCTTTAAATCTCACATGAAAATACCAAGAAGATAAACTGATCTTTTCCTTTGATGCAACACTTGAAAGATGAGCTGATAACACACTCTCGACCGTTACAGATTCACCTATTCACACCTTGCACACACAATCTGATTACCAAACAGACTCCATCGACAGAGGCAACTACAATTAACTTGAAAGCTTCATGTCAATGATTTGTTTACGAAAGGTACGATAAATCGAGGTGCTCAAAAGGAGGGTCCCGATAGACGGATTCGGCTAGCGTGTTGCCACCCAATTCACATTATGTGATGATTCATTTGGGAGGTTACAACTTTTCTGTTTATACATACTCCCGTGCAATCAATTATCTGTGGCAAATTGCACAATTGTAACCTCCCAAACGAATAATCACGTGGTCTGAATTGGGTGGCAACAGCGATATAAACAGGTCTCTTGCAAAGAAAAGGGAAGAAGGATCTGAAGATTTACTCTTTCTTAATGAGGAAGAATGAAAAACAAATGAATTCATTGACTTACCTTTATTCGAACTCCAGGATAACCGAGAAGAAAAAAGAAAATAGCGAGGCTCTCAGCTGCTGCAAGGTTCATGTGGATATACAGTGTCTCTGTGCGTCTCCTGAGTAAAATAATGTTTATGTTTAATTAGGTACAATGAAAATGCAGAATCAAATGCGCTGAATGAGAACTGATTCATATCATTTAAGAGAACTAAACAGAACAATTTGTTTATTCCAACCTCCAAGTGATTTCTTTTTTAGGATTTTTAGCCTCGAAGCCATGTTATAAGTTTCATTTCTCACAATTGGCCTGCCTGTTGTATTAATACTTATGGACTTTGAGAGTTCACTTTCAAATGAATAAAATGATGGATAGCTTGACTATTTAAAGGATATAGACATGACTTCAAGAAATAGATCATACCTTAAAAAGTAAAATGAGAATTGCAATGTGACGTAACAAATGAAGGAGATCAAACATCCGATGATGGACACGATTGACAAGGCCAGCTCGTGATCCTCAGGTATTGAATCACCTTCCTGTTAACAACGTAACATTTATCAGTCATGACAGATACTGAGATTTACACTTAACACATGTAAATGATATGTACACTAAAAACTGAAAGTTTTATCCATCAGGAAATATCAGTCAAACATATTTTTTCATATATAGGAAGAGTCGAATGGGATGGCTTTTGAATGAATAGATAATTTTCGCTAGTCCAGTCGCCCAACTTCTACACGTTTTAATTTGACAAAGAACATTGACAAAACGTAAAGCTTGTAAATGGAATGCGACTACACAATTTGGGGTTCTGAAAACAAAAGTGCAAAATGGCCGGGAGGGGAGTGGTTTGGTAAATTCTAGAGAGGGGGATACCTGTTAGTAAATGGGTGGGTCCAAATCTGCCATGACACCGGTAAAATTAAATGCAGGAAGGATTGAAGAATGGGGCAGTAAATTTTTATTAGAGACAATCATTGTTCATCAGGGCATAATTTCAAATGAAAAATTCTTTAACGATTGATCGTGACCGATTTTAAACTACTTGAGGCAATTCTTTGATCATCTTTAAATTTTGAACATTCGGTTTCATTAAACAGGAAAGCACCAAGTTTTTATTAGTCAGGAGACTTGAGAAAATCTGGTTCCACATCTCAGAATACGCCTTCTCTACCTAAGGTTAAACTTACAAAAGCACCATGAATGTCCATAAGAACAGCAAAACTTGTCATATGATAACAGTGGCAGACTGTGTATGATGAACTGTACTTGTGTACAAAACAGCCTGATGGTGACCAAGATGGAGGGCTACAGTGAACAATTCAGAGGGAAATTCTTAAGTTTTTTTTGTGATTTTCAAACACATGTTTCTAACGAGGATACTTAAGTGAGATGTAGTTGTCTACGAGCTCATCACAAAAGAAAACCTCAATATATAAGACGCATGGACCTCTAGCCATTTGCAACTTCACCACCCTTTAGGTAATCATTGTAATTTTTTTTAGACAAAAGAGATTAACTGGTCTACTAAAATCCATTTTCGCCCCGCAGACTACCTTTTAGTTTGGGAACACTGAGGTCTGGAGCTGAAGCTGAAATAATTCTTACCAGGCTACAAGTATGGCTGACAAATATTTCCAGTGTTAATTGTATATAATATAATTTAATCTTGAGATATGTCTTCAGAATGTGATCCTACAATAACTTGCTAATTGACAGCCGAATTAAACTTTTACGAGAAATATGTCCACAGGCTTTCGGAATAATAGCACAACTACCATGGTTGTGGAAAACACTCTATGTAAGAAAAGTATCTGCGGTTTGTGTCATCGATTGTACGCGACAAGTAATCAAAACAATTAATAAAAAGAAATTACCCTCAAACTTTAAGCAATAATAATAATAATAAT
>Ga0126339_10002274_pt1 | contig 13697 bp, 7 predicted proteins | sample OrbTmetagenome_2_FD_92532 | JGI IMG/M metagenome (GOLD analysis project Ga0126339, IMG submission 92532) | Coral microbial communities from Petempiche,Puerto Morelos, Mexico - Orbicella T R C metagenome | ecosystem: Host-associated > Invertebrates > Cnidaria > Coral | place: Petempiche,Puerto... | reverse complement strand
ATGCTGTTTGTAGCTGCTAAGAACTGAGACAACTGATTAATTAAAGTGCAAGCCTACATGTAAACACAAAGCTTAAAAATGTTTTTGGTAAAAAATTGACAATTCACACTGGCAAGATAAGCATTAAGCTGTTTACAAGAAATAAGGAAAAAGCAATTTTAATATAACCAACATAAAGGTAAGCTCACATTACCTTTGATAAAATTTTCATTTTAAATGATGCTGGCAGAGATGCTTTTCTTTTCCCAAAGCCTGCCATTGTTCTCTTTCTTGAACCATTATGGCTTGTTCAATATTGCCAAATGTTTATTTAACAAAATCATCCATATTTACACAATGCACTTTCGATGTTAGATATTAAGTGAAGTGATAAAAAATATCAATTGTTATTTACAAATGATGCACAACTAATTCTTTGTTGAACCACTTACTTAATAAAATTAATAAGAAGTCATTTGTCAAAATATGAAAAATGTTATTGGCCTCCTGTGAGCAAATTACACTTAAACAGAATTTGATGACATTCCCTTCACTTATTAGCATTATTTTACTTTGAAGAAGACAAGATTTATCCCTTCAGGACATAAATTACTTAAAAGGCACAAATTCACCAAAACAACATTTATATAACAGTCACCAAATATTATTTCTGTGATAATACAGTTATTAACATGCTTGAATGATTAATTGTCCAATTTCACATGGAAATATTTGCTGCCAATATTTAATAGCTAAAGCTAATTGAAACTACAACAAACAATGAACTGAGTGAAGAATGTTTACTTATTGTCTTAAGGGTTTTTTTATTAATTTTACCTAAAACATTCTAAGAATATATATAAAATTACTTTGCAAAATTTGCTGACCACTTTTCCAACTTAACAAGGAAAAAATAACATACAGCTTGACAATGTATCTTAAAAATATGCTTTTGGCGATAGTATTGTTCAAAAGGTTTCTTGACCTACATTTATACTCATTGCAAGAACGATTCCTGAATACAGGCCAACCATCCTCCTAATATTGTCATTGACAACACTAGTGCTACACTATTAAGTAGTAAAATCAACTATCAAAACTCTCCAAAGTAAAATGTGAACAAGCGTAACTTCAATGCAACAGGGAGCAACAACAATTGTTGCATAACTCTACACAGTTAAGCTGTGCTGATACAGTTTTTGCAATGTTGTCTAAACAGTTCCATTGTTAGTTATGCATGACCATGAACAGGCCAATAAATGGCACCCTTTTATGAGGAAAAGAAAACAATATAATGCCAATATATCACATATATTTAACGTCGGACCTCTCCACACCAGCCATCTTGGGGACAAAGGGAAGTGGCCGTTGGAGCAAGGTGGCCATTATGGGGACGTAGGAGTGTAATATAACAATTATTGCTTGTTTTGGGGGATGCAACATATTTTTAAAAAATGCTTTCTGCAGCATAGAAATAAAAAACACAATCAAAATACTTTTAACTGACACCAAACAGAAACGGAGGCCAAAAACACAAGGTACAAATCAAGTTTTGTGTTCTTTTACTATAAAAAAAAATTGTTTACACCGTTCATCGGTTAGTGACTAACTGGCCATTGTTAAGAAGTTATTTTTGGCAGTTAAGACATACTCTGGTGGCCGTTGCTGTTGTGTAGAGGTGCCCATTGTAAAGAGAAGTTATAATTAGAGTGAATGTATGGACCGTCAACCAAGACAAAAAAGTGGCTGTAGTAGAGAGGTGTTCCTTAATGGAGGTTCAACTGTATTTAGTAACCCACAGTATTCACAAATTGTACTATGTCTCTTTTTGCTAGTTCTTGACACTTTCAAATGAATACAGATTGTCTTCACTTCAGACTTGAATCATCAAAGGATTAACCAAAAGGAAAAACAAAAAAAAAAACATTTGTGTATGTACCTCTCCACTGCTTGCCGAGGAGTTACTTTTGAGTGACGATGTTTTGTGTCCAACACTGGGTGTATTGAGAGGAGAGTCTGTTGTACCATTCACTGCTCCACTTGATGTGCCATTCGTAGTTATAGCATTCACGCCTGTTGCAGATGAATTGGAGTTTCCACTGCTGGTACTACCAGCTGTCCGGGTGGAACCCTTAGCTTCCTTAAATTTGTCTGCAAACTAATTTCCCGAAGAATGTCAAGTGATTTCAGTTGTTTTTTAATGAATCGCAATATACTGTGCCAGAGGAAAGGCTGAATTCTCTTAAATCTCTGGCATGAAGAAATTACCATTATTATTACAGCCTCCTTAAGGTACACAAAGTACTTATGACTTGTTAAAAAGTTAAAACTAAAAAGGTCAAATGCTTTTATTTGTTGTTGTTGTTCCTTACCTGTTAAGGTAAAATACTGAGCACTTTCAAATATTTGTACCTTGCTCCAATCTCCAATTTCCTGAACCTATCCAGTACAATTCCCAGCCCCTCCCAACCCTCTGTCTTTCCAACCTAATGTTGACTATAACAAGTTAGGTCTCACATTACACAGGATATAAAACACAACACCAGCTGCTCACTTATATTGGTTAAGTACATTGTAAATGAAACAATTTTTATCGTAAACAGATATTACATACAAAACATCAACCTTTACATTCAGGGTACCATATGCTGGAGATGAAAAGCACTTTTTCAAATATAAGGTAGTCAAGAGTTCAAAATGATTTACTGAATGATTGTAAGTATGAGACCTCAGAGTCTCTCTTCTTCCCAGAGTGGGGTGGGGAGGGGGCGGGGCAGAAAACCTGGGAATAAGATTGTATGTATAACTAGATTTAGGTGTACACCTGACGTGTCACATGGCTGCATGGCGAGAACTCAAGATTTGTTTTATTGCCAACCTTATTGAGTTCAGCTTCAGATGGAAATCCCAATCCAAACACAGTGTTAGCCCTGGCATCTGACCACTGGCCAAACTTCTGTGATGTCTTCGTGAATGTCATGTTCGGCACAATGGTGCTGTTGACAATTGCCTGTCACAATAACAAGAACACGTGAAAATTTAGTGAATCTTGTCTTCTCTGGGATATACATTGTGTGAGGCCAAGTTGGTTTAAAACCAGAGCAAAACCACTTCTACTAAGGAATTAGAAGACAATCCATAATTCTGTTCTTAGATACTAGTTCCCTATCCACTTTACCCAGGACTAGGCTGATTAATAGGTAGATTCTGGATCGAGAGGTTTGGGTTCCAGTATCATCAGTATTCTTGGTACAAATCTTGTCCAGCAGAGAGTTGAAATTACTCTTATTACCCTTAATAATAGACCATTTCCAAGTTGCCTTTTGCCTCTGTGTCAAAACAGGTCTTCGTGCAAAACTATTCATATGAAAATAAGTTCCGCCAGGTTCATTTTCATGCAAATCAAACTTATTTTCATGAGAAAGGTTTTGCACAAAGACTTGTTTTGAAACAGACCGAGGCTTCCAGCTAAGGCATGAGTAGTTCTTGAGACAAAGGTCAGCTTTTATTTTCGGAACAAATATATCAAGGTATGTCAGTAATTTTTACTATAGATCATCCAGTTATCAAGGATTAATATGTGTTGCAACAGGTTTTCATCAAAATACTATGACACAAAAATAACAGCTTTTATTTTTGAGCAACTCAAGAGGTACATTGTCTCATGAGTGCTTCAAATGTATAACCTTATTTTGTTTATTGTTAAGCAACGACGTTAAAATTGGCAACCATGTGGCTTGCAGACAATAACTGCTTAAAAATTAATAGAGGCTGCAAAGTTATCAAGAGTAGAGTGAACATGTACCAACTTTATATAGGAAACAGTTTATACACGTATCTGTTTTCCACGTTCAAATGAGCGCTTATATCCGCCATATTAAGTATTGCTGTTTGAATAACTTTAAAATTAGTCGCGTAAAATTCAAATTAGCCAAAAAAACCCGAGTGACCGACATGACTACCTTAAGAACAATGAACTTGATTATAATGCTTTCAAAATTGCGTTCGAGAGTCAAGAGCGCGTAATAATGTTTGAATGCCTTGATGAACGCTTCGACGAATTCGATAATTGCTGAATTTCACAGTGTTCCAATTATCTCCGAGAGCAACGATACAAAAATGTATTTTTTTTTTAAATAAACATTTTCTTTGCAGGCAAATGGGGTTTATTTTCTTAAAGATAAGTGAAAAAATTCCAAACAGTCCGGCTACAACCTGTTAGCAGGTTTTTGTTTGACCTGGTGTCAAATATAATATATTGATACAGTTTAGGAATGCATCAAATTCGATTTGAGGGACAAATGGTAAATATCCATAATTATTACTGCTTACTGCGATCGAAAGTTTATTTCAAGAAATACTACATGTATTTCAGTCGTTCTTAAAACAAGTTTTTGGTCCAAAAATATTATGTTTGATAGCAGACAAGGTAAAACACTTCACGTTTTGGCTAGAAGCCATATCAAGACATTGCGACTGAAATGATTTCCTCCATAACAGGAAAATACAACACGATTTCAGCTCCTAAACTTCCTGCCACAGAATTTCACCACAAGCAACCTATAACAAAGTCTATGTACAATTTCACGCGTTAAGTGAGAAAAGTAGAAAGGATTAGTAAAAAGTTTGAGATTAGCGAGAACACAAAGCGATTTAAGCTTCTATTTAACGAATAAATTGCGAAGTTAGCGAATTCGATTCAACCACATTTCCAGTCCCCCATGTCATAAAAAGAGTTTCTTTCCTACCTTTGCGCCATCGACGGATATGATACGATGAGTTTCCTTGTTCGGATCATAATAAAAGGACACTGTTACAGCCTGTTTAGAGCAAGGAAGCCAGCTCTTTTTGGTGCTTGGATCGATTTGAAAGACGTGTGCTCTGGTCGAATACACCGGCTGTTCCCTGCCGAGGAATACATTAATTAGAAATCAAAAACTGCTCCTGTTTCAATTATGATTGCATTCTAAAACAAAACGACAGTTTACCCCATCGATAAATATGCTATTTTTACGCTAGAAATATCCGTTCCAAGACCGGGTTTACTCAAGGATATTTCATCTTTTGTGTCAACTCTTCGCACTTTGCTCATAACCGTGTCTAGGTAACCACGCCAGGCTTGGATATCCACAATTTCATGTTGATTACGTCGTTTTGTCCAACATATTATTGGTCGAGTATTTAACAACATTTAGCATAGAAAAACCTAAAAATGACCAAGATATCATGAAAAAGAAAATATATCTATGATATGCATAATCAGCAGGTTTTATTTCGTTTGCTAGGACATTCCAAACACCAAATTTAATGCATTGGCACCAAATATTCTTGAGATTGTCGCGACAGCCAGCTTATTTCAGGTTATTTACTTTTGTCGAATGTCGCCTTTGAATGTTAAAGGAAATACTGCGCTTTAAAGACTTTAGGATAGTAAACCCAGAGGAAGTTGTTATAAATTATAATTCATTTCAGACACTCTCTGGCCAAATTCCACGATTGATGACCAGTTTTAATTTCATACAGTTCAATTTGTCCAAAAAATACAGAAACAAAGCCTTCTCCACTTACTTTTACCAAGAGGGACGAGTTTTCTTTTCAAATTTAAAGATTTTTAAGGGGACGCATATCGTAAGATAAGGGCTTTTGACAAAAAAATATCATGGTAAAACCCGAGCTGTCGAACTTCCCTGAGAAATATTATACACGGAAAGAGGAAGCAGTGCTAATACCATCTAGGAATAAACCTAGTCCGAGCACAAAAAGGAAATAACACAATATCAAGGCAAATAAGTTAATATGTCTTCTCCTCTTGAGACTTCTGTTGGTCACCTCTAGAGACTATCAGAAGCTTATATCAATAAATTAAGCTTTTATATATTCATACATTTTATTTTCATAATGGGTTGACTAGCACGTATGGTTCGTCAGTTCCCTTCTAGTCTACCTCACTGCCTTCTTATGTACTAAGATTTTTTTTTATTAATGTGGTTGTTACAATTATTATTAATAATATTATTATTTTGTAATATCGTTTAGGATTTTTTTCTTTGTTATATAATCGCAGTGAAAATTGAATAAATCAATAAAGGCGACAGAAATTTCTACAGGATACAAGAAATTACAGCAAACACCCAAAATTGCTTTGCTCGTCTAGCAATTGTTTTGGCTGCACTACATTTTAGTTTCAAAAGTTTTCATTTCAGTTCATTGTGAGCTTCATGGCTGCGTCCGAAATAACTGAAACGAAAGTCAGTTTTAAGTCCATAAAACAATGCCCTTGTGTTTCTTACATAGGTGCTCATATCATTCACACAGTATCTCACACCTACGTATGAAAGCATTCAAAAAAAAAAAAAAACGCTTCCAAAATAAGACTGAATGCTAAATGTAGTTGGAGTGTCGTGCTCGATGGTTCTTGATAAAGATAAAATTAAAATATAGCGCTAATTCAGCCCGACAATGTGGTGCACTGTGTAGTATATATCTGCTAATATCTGCTTTTAGTATAAATCTACTAGCGCTCTATCACGAACGTCGTTCTCTGATTAGCTACGCTACTCAGTGAGTAGCCAAGTAGTATGCGCTTGTTAACAAAATGACGGCCGCTTCTTTGTGTTTTCGAGGTGTCTGTGAAGAGGATTTAGATAAAGTTTTGAACGACTAGTAGATTTATACTAAAACATTTAGATTATTCGCTCTCGATTTCTGTGCGTGATAGTTGACGAGGGCGCAGCCCTCGTCAACTATCACGCGATAGAACTCTCGAGCTCATAATTTAATTGTTAGATTAGAAAATAGCCCAAAGAAAATACGCTCGCGGATTGGTTTAAAATCGTGCTTCCATCTGACAATTAGATTATGAGTGCGAGATTTCTATGAGGTGATAGCTCGGCCGAATCAACTACCACCTCATAGAAATTGAGAGCGAATAATCGAATCTTTTTAGTAGAATTCTAACTGAAATTTGCTTCGAATATCGATTCCAATTATTTCTGGTCTTGCAGCATTTGCATTACTGTTCGAGTAGAATTCTACTAAAAATGGATAGAAACACAGTACATGTTTTCTATTTCTTAATAATAAGTTAAGCTATAGTTAGAAAATACTGTTCTTATGCCGGACTGGCTATTGATAATTCATGGTGAATTAAAGGGAGTGTATTATATAAGTACTGCTGGTATACAATCGATAGGTTTTTCAAAAGTTTTATATATCAGCTATGTTGGTAAAATGAATACTAGGTCGACTAAAATAGAGGTAAATGTAATTAGATAGAACAGTGGTTAAAAGTTTCCCAGGGTGATCTTTTGCCGTCTAAATAAGAAGCTGGCTTTTGTAAATCAGCTAAGCTCCTAGCCGGTGAAGCGGAACAACATGGAGACGTGTTGAAAGACATGTAGAATGAGTCGTAGTCTTGAAACAAATGGTCGAGTTAGTCAGCGAAAGTGGCGTTCTAGATCTAGCATGTATATTTAATTGCTACCAAAGGAACTACAAGAACAAACAAAAAACCGGTAGCAAAAACGCAACTCATTAAAACTCTTCTTAAAATACCACAAGTTTAGTAAGTGGTTCTAACTTAACTAGACATTACCCTCAACTGTCAACACTTACTCTGTCTTTCGAGCATCACTTTGGCCCTCCATGTCTACCCCATTCACATCAATAAATCCGCTAGGTGGATCAAACACAACATCCAACGGTTCTTTATGCGAAATACTCAAGCGGGAACGGACTTGTTTGAACATTATGACGTTCCAGCCGGTTTCTTTGTAAAGCTTGGATCATTGACGGCGATAAAAGCAAACAGTCTTTTTGTTGATGTGTCCGTAAACAGAGCTAATTGTCAATCACTTTCTAATATCAGTGAAATGATACTCTAGTGATTTGGAAGCTATCACAAACTTGAAGGAAGTTTCGAAGACTTTTTATGAAGTTTTCAAACATGAAGTATAAAAGTCATCCATTTGTACTCCTGTACTGCAGGAAAACACTCAAACGTGCCTTAAAACAGTAAATATCACGACAAAGTCATTGAACCAATGGAATTCCTTTGTTATAGGAATAAAAGAAATTTCGCAATTTACACCTTCAATTACCATATCACAAAAATTATTGTAAGCAAATACTTCAAGACCGGAAAAAGCTTTCTGTTTAAAGGTTGTGGATCGCAAGCGCTATAGTCAAGAACTTCACGTGTGATAAAATATAACCGTCACTTTTGCTTTTCCAGAGTGTTACGGCAATGCAAGTCGTGTTTATTTTTGTCTCAAATGAGATTATATAGAGAATGACATAAGAGGTTTCCAGAGAGACCAACCGCTGAAACAAAGATTCGCAGAAACGTGCTCTTGATGTTCCTTTTCACTGGTTTACTTATTAAAGTGAAACAACTTTTGACAGCTTTTGACATCTTTCAGTTGGGTTCCAAACTTCTCCGCCAATCACAGGCTTCAAAATCGCACGTGCAACATTCATCTACAGGCGGTTTTTCGCCAAGTGTGTAAAAAGGAAAACATCACAACAAGATTTTCACCGTACGTTGATGTTAGTGACATGTCAAAACTAGGTAAAAAAAGAAGAAAACTTAACAGACTGTCTGCAATGTTTCTCCAAAAATGATTTACCACAGTTTTTGTTTGTAGAAAGCTCGTGACTCTGTCCTGACCAGAGGAAAAGCTCGAAGACGTTTACAGGTAGGCGTAGAAGGATTCTTTATTTTATAAGACAAAAGTATTGTGAACCATACTTGACCTGTAAAATGGAACTTCTGTGGTGAATTTTTTCAGTAAAAGCAGTGAAATCTGCTGGGGTTTAAACAGCTAAAGTCAAACAGCTGAACACACCAAAAAAGCGTTTTTGGTGGCTGCGGGTTCAAGTTACAGCCTATAGCATGGTCAATAGTTACCAGTGAAGAGTTATTTTCTTTTTTTTATGCATTCAATAAGATAGATTAAGACGCACCGATTCAGAATATCCTGGAGAACATGTCTAAATAGGCCATTTTTTGCCACACCTAAACAATCCTGTAAATTAGGAGTAAAGTAGGATTAAAAAACCACAACACTCTTTAGACCACTTGACCCGGGTGTTGTTTCTAGTGGCTGGATAATCAGATCACGTCCGTTAGATCCCCGGGGTCTCTTCTTCTTATAAATTCATTTCGTGTCACGTACAGTCATCGAAGCAAAATCAAAGTGGTTGAACTAGTTCGTTGGTTTCTCAGCGCTTTCAGTATTTGGAAGGGTCCTGTTTTCACCAATACTCTTTCACAGCGAGTACAATTTTATACTTCGTTTTCATCATTTGAAACGCATTAAGCTATCAGGATCAAACACCTCTCGAGGACTGACAGATTAAACGACAATTCAAACTATGGTTTGATAGTTAAGTCTTGTAAACTGTTATCGACATCTACCGAGTGTGTTTTCATCCAATTCACAGCGGCTCAGAGTTGGCCAGAAAGTCGAGGAGAGTTGAGTCTCGTTTCGAGTGATAATGTATGATACCCACTTTTGTCTCTCAACTCTTTCCATAGTATACAGAGAAACTGAACACAAGAAGACTCTTGTCCAAACATTCGTCCATTCCTGTTTTACCGATTTATTTCGGCTTTTTAGATATATCTGCCGTGTAAATATAATACATCAGTAGTCCATTAAACCGAACCAAACCAAAGAAAACGAGAACACCAAAAATTAAACTTGACTGGAAAAAAGAGTAACTGGTTTAAGAGAAAGGGAGATGACAGAGCTGGAACACTACTTTAGCAAGAGAAATGGACTCACCTCGATCTTATAAACAGACCCATGTTTGCTACGGACTCGCATGTGTCGCCAGTTCAACTTTTAAATAACACGTGACTCGTCTTCTCGTTTCAGTTCCTCCGGCAAAATCACCTGAGCCGGACAAACCTCGGACAAACCCACTGAGCAGAAGCGAGGGTTGGCTCATTCTCCAGCCGTGGGTGTTTCGGTGCGCCTGCGATGGAGAGGATCCACCGCTGAGATCAGTAAGATCCGTGTAATTAAAAAAGAAACGTAGGAGTAATCATAGATTAGGGAGTGTGTTCGATTAGTGACCACAGTGCGGTTGTTACCCCAAGGAAAGACATGAAACGCTAATCAATGAATTGTGCAACATCTTGTTTTCAGGCACAAAAACCCTATTTTCTCGATAAAGTACACCCAGTGTAAATTTATTTCAAACTGGCGGATCCGGCGCTTTTTTGTCGATTTTTGACTCGTGAGGTTTACATTCAAGGCTTTAATCATGGGTGTTTTTCGTTATATTTAATTTTGACAGCCATATAAATATATTCAACTCGCGGGAACTCGAAGGAAAGAGAGGAGAAAGACATGAGGCTCCTTTTTTTTCTTGTCATTTTTCTTGTCCGGCTGACAATAGTTTCTAGCTCTTTCCATCACTTCTACTCGGATTAATCAATAATACCACTCTTTGTCATGTGATCCTACAATAACGGTCCGCAAATGGCCAATCATTGCTTAATAGCTACGCTACAACCTGTTAAAACACCCTTAATTTTAGCTTTAAGTGACGTGTTGTGATAATCATGATAAGATGCAAATTTTTTCGAAAATTCAAGATGGCTTTTTTCACTAGTCTGACATCAGTCCTAGCTTTTGGACATCAATCGATTTCTTTTTTTTAAAGCATGGTACTGGCCATGCGGTTGAATGTTTAAATGTTTAGGCTGGCGTTGTCCAGCCACAGTTATTCTTTTGCTTTTCGAGACACCAATCTTGACACTTTGTCTCCTTGCACCCCGAAACACGTGATGTGGCAACGCGTGTTTCGGGGCGCAAGTGAGTTCAAAGTACGGAACTTAGTAATATAGTGCACGGGTCATTTTGCAATTTATGTGCGTTGGCTGTTGGGCTGGCGTTACATATCTTCGCTACACAGTGCTGATGAGCCCCAAGAAGGGCGAAACAGCTGTCCATTGTTGCGATCCTACTTTATCGGTTCTTGTCATGTTGGTGTCTCGAAACGTTTTCCACGTAGTATCAGCCTTGCAGTCTATCGTTTGTCTTTAATTTACTTCACTCCATATATTTCTCACGAAATGTCAGGACTGCTTATGTAAAACGGACGTACAAATCGCTTTCAGGGGGGAACACCCATGTGAAATGGTTGGGGATATTTGTCGCAAGATTTGAATTAAACCCTAAAAGGAGGCGTGGCTCCAGCTTTAATATAGCCACCCCCGCAAAGATACTAGTTTTAAACGGGCATGACAGCGTTTTTTGATTATTTCATCGAGTGAAGAATACCTTGATAGCTAAAAATAGTGGCGTTTCGTCTTGGACACTCTGAGTGAGACCAAAATCAGTGATTTACACTCCTGAGCGAGGCGACGAACATCCCCGAAATTTTTTAAATGCAAGTCTTCCCCTGGAATCGCTTTGAAAATCTTCAAAATTTATCCTTTGACAATCGACCGATTTTGATGTATTAAAATTCAGCCATAGACCTCAATATGGACTATAATAGACCTCAGCACGAGGCTCTGGGGAATAAACTCTACAAACGCTGTAGTTATTCCCCAGAGCCTCGTACTGGGGTCTATTATGTTAGGCTCATTTTGATATATCGAAATTGGTCTATTGAATTGAATGATTTACTTATTTCTTGTTGTAGATTGTTCGGGCATTTTCACCGCTTACTCTGTAAAGTAAACACGAACCAAAAAAAGAAGACTCGGCAACCTTTTGTTTCCAAGCGTAGCATGGACACGTTTGAATTGTAGATTTCAGAAGTAAGTGTACACAAACTGTACCCTGTTTGATCAGCTTCGAGTTTTTGCCAGTTTTCGTTGTCTAGTGCGGTTAAAAAGTACTTGAAGCAAGTTCGAAAATCACGCAGTTCATTCATTTCTTTATATGAAATAGTTCTCGACAATAAAATATAACAATCGTCATTTTCTTATTGAGAAATAAGGGGCGCCTTAGCAATCTAGTGAAGCTCTAAAAAAATGCGATTTAAAATCAAGCAAAAGAGGGTCGGGTGGGAGGAGGGGTCGGTCACAGCTTTAACCACTTACCCATGGGCCAGTTCGATCGGTGTCTATTGTAAACCGGCCAACACGGCCATCTTGGTAAAATAGCGGGGAAGTTTATGGTTGTTTTGTCGCAGCTGTTCTTCATCCTTTCCTAGTCAGTTCTTCTCTTGTCTTACGATGGCAACGAGAAGAACCGGGCAGTTAGTTCAGCGTAGTACTGCGACTGGTGGAATATCACCAGAAGACAATCCCGACATCGAAGGCAACGAAGGTTACGAAAGCGACGAGGAATCTGGTGATAGGAAAGAGACGAGACTCACTCTTATGGAAGAAGTGCTACTGCTGGGGCTGAAAGACAAAGAGGTAAGGATTTCTTGCTTGCATTTGACGTAGATCTATGTAGTTATCTGTTTAATGGACGTTTTCCCTTCTCTAATTAGGGTTACACGTCGTTTTGGAATGATTGCATCTCATCGGGGCTGCGCGGGTGTATGATAATCGAACTGGGCCTGAGAGGGCGAATCGAACTGGAGAAAACCGGAATGCGACGAAAGAGCTTGCTGAACAGGCGAGTTCTGTACAAGAATGATAACCTAACAGGCGATGTATTACTGGATGAAGCCTTGAAGCACATCAAAGAGACTGACCCACCAGATACAGCGCAGAACTGGATTGAACTGTTGAGTGGTAAGTGAGTACTTCACGTCGAACGTAACACGGTGACAAATTATTAATGCCATCTGTGACCACTTTTATTGGCTGGTCATGACTTAAATCTAGCTCTGCGAAGTGCATTTGTTCTTGCCTTATTCTATTCTACGTTTCAAAAACCGCTTTTAAAGTCCAAAGCTACCAAGGTTACTTTTCTAGCGATAAATTTGCAATGATCAAGGGCAGATGTAACGTGTCGTATGGAAAATCAAATTCCTTCATTCGTGTTTACATCAAGCCGAAAGTCGTTCACAGAAAAGTATATATAACGCGGTTTTAGTGGTTAAATATTCCGTTTTAGCGCCTGATAATTTAAGGTGTTTTGCGCGGATGATCAGAATTTTTTTAGGCCTTATGGAAATGAGTTCGGTAGGCCTTGGAGACCATCGGGACCAGAAACGTGTCACTTCTTAGCGTGCTGTTTTCGACGATACATATTCAGCTGGAATAAATTGTTTGAGTTCTTATTCAGCAAAAACTTGAACTTCGGAAGTGTGATGTCTGTGTTTTGCAGCTGATGTTCTTAAGTTGAGATTGATAAACTAAAATGAATCCATTTAACATTTTGTCTTCAACACGACAAATAATATAAACAACATGGGCCATTAATTATTGTTACTGTGTTGGCTGAAGTTATACAATTCTGGGCCAATCGTGTTTTGTGGTACAAACAAAGTATCGGAAGAATAAAAATCAAAATCATTTTAGGGAAAAGCAACTGGATTCCACTAAGAAAAAACGGTATTTTGTTTCAAGAAGTTATCGTTAATCAGGCTGGCATAGCTAGAACCAGAGTTCTTTATTTTTATTCCTTCCCACCTCCCCCCTAGCCTAGCCTGGCACAGGCCAGCAATTTCTTTTTCCCAGTATGCCTGTGCCATTGACAAAAATAATCTTCTCAAGAACTTCTTAACATTATTTTACTGTAAACATGTTGAGATTCTTAAACGAGCTGAGTAGAATTTTATATTTCTTTATTTGTGCT
>Ga0126339_10002272_pt1 | contig 13698 bp, 9 predicted proteins | sample OrbTmetagenome_2_FD_92532 | JGI IMG/M metagenome (GOLD analysis project Ga0126339, IMG submission 92532) | Coral microbial communities from Petempiche,Puerto Morelos, Mexico - Orbicella T R C metagenome | ecosystem: Host-associated > Invertebrates > Cnidaria > Coral | place: Petempiche,Puerto... | reverse complement strand
ATTGTCCATAATTCTTTCCTTCCTTCCTTTCTCCCTCCCCTCGTACCTCTCTCCCTTCCTTCATTCAGTCATACTGGAGACCGTACGAAGGTTAATTAACTTTAATGGCTTAATAATGAGAAAAAAATGAGTTGAAGGCATAACCCCCAGTGTTGTACGCCTGTGGATTTAAAATGTAATGTACTTCGAAACTTGCTCTTACATGTATATGCATATCTTTAGAAATATAAGGGGAGGGGGGGGGGGGGTGTAAAAGGTGCATTTCATGAGAATATTTTCACAATTTGGCCAAAACAGTCTTAAAATTATTACTAAGTACTTTAAACCTTTTTTGTTAATGTTTTTTGAAATTTTTAAAAAAAGAGGGGGGGGGGGGGGGGGGGTGTTAAAGGTGCAGTTCATGAGAATCTTGTCACAATTTGGCCAATACAGTCTTAAACTTATGACTAAGTATCTTACACTCATACAAGAAACGTGCCCGCCGTACTAATTAATTTACCGAGGACATTTCTTATTAAAAGGGAGAGGCAAAGGTAGAATTTCAATCTCAGAACTCGTGATAAACCCCTTTGAGAGCTTCATTGTAGTAGCATAGTAATTTCTAACAAACGACACCACTGCTTTTAGGTTACCATTGATGCGAATGTATATTTTGGATTTTGTCTTTTCAAAGGCATTTTCATGATAATGCCGCTTTGAAGATAGATGCTTACATGCGGTGATTGGTGGATAGACAAAAAGCAAAAGGCAAACGTAGTGTGACCACGTACAAGTTTTTAAAATATAAACAAGTTGACATTTGACTTACAGTTTTGCCACAGCTGTTTACACCCAGTGAAACATACATGTAACGAAAGATACATTTGTATGAAAGAAAGAAACAAAAGAAGCAAACACAATCAAACCAGGGTTCATGTATGCCGGACCTAGAAATACCCTAAAGAGGGTGAGTGGGTAGAATCAAAAACAACAATTCTCATTTAATTTTACCAAAGACACTGTCAGAGAAGGACACCCATGTTCTAAAAATTGGTATTTGCTATTGATGTTGCTAAATTAGCAAGCAAAACTTTATCCCCTGGGCTTAGCAGTCTTACTAGAAAGTCATGCGTTTCATGTTACCGACTGAAAAATAAAAATAAAGAATTTCTTGCGAATCCATGATTGGTTGTATGGGTACATCAACACTGACTATTTCTTCCTTAAAACAAAATCTGGTTTAATAGCAAAAAGGAGAACTAAGATGAGATACTGCGCATCAGTGGTCGTTTTTACCTGCTCTTCGACGTTTGCAAATGCTATAACCAGCAGCAAATATGACAATACAGCCAAACACGTTTCCCACAATATAATACCACTCCAGAGCCAGCTTGGCAATAGAACCTGAAAAGGGAGCATTTAGTTATGCTATACAAGTCTTCCTTTTTGCCTCGTGCCCACGTGGCCAAAGTCACGTGGATGAGAGGATATGGAGTGAGTTCGGTACATTCTGTGTAAGACATTCCATTCTTTGGGTTCCTAATGTAAGATTCCTGCGAAGGGTGGTTCTTTACTATAGTTATTACAGTTATTCAAGTGGGATTAATTTTCAATGGTTAGCCCACTGGACTTGAGACCAAGCAGTAATGGTTTAAGCCCGGTGTTCTTGGGGAAGACAATTGCCACTCACAACCTGGCCTTGGTTGTTCAAAAGCTGATCAGTGCCAGCCCAGGAAGAGCCTAAATGTTGAAGGGTCTAGATTTCCAAGGCGCACCACCATCCAGATATTTGTAAATTGTAAGCAGTTAGTCACCCTATAGCATACACTGATAAGGTACTTTAAAAAGTTTTGTGCCTTTAATAGATAGCCCGAACCTGCAAAAAATTTAAGACAAGGCAATGCCCAGTTGATTACACTACGAGATTATACATTATTAATGTAATATTATAGCATTGTAAACTTCTCTGCCATGATCATCCTCCAAAATTTGGCGACAGCTAGTTATAGCCATTACGTCATAACAGCCATCAAGTCATGATAGTGATACATAACAGTGAAAGACTACTTGCAACATGCCCTGGTCCTGTTTTAATTAGACTGAAATTCCCAGTTATTGTCTTAACCAAGGACCATCCACGCCCAACAATCCAATGAGGAGAGTTAAGACAATATGGGCACCATGTGTGTTCCGAGCAGGACCCTCTGTCCCACTTAAAAGGGTGGCAAAGGATATATATATATTTTGTGATGTAGCTTTCTGGTGCCAATTTTAAAGAACACCGCTCCATTATTTCTTGAGATTGATTCAGTGTTTTACTGTTTAAGTTGAATTTTTTATGACGTTATCATTTTCCTCATTGCACAATACAAAAACCTAAATGTCTCTAGAAAGAAAGAAGATATTATAAAAAGAAAAAAGTCTTTCAAATAAGCAGCAGTTATTTTTAACTTCATAGGCACTTTAACAAATGGAAAAGTCACCTTACCCATGACATTGATCTTCACAGTAGAGCGAGCCACGATACCTGGTCTGTTACGTGCCTCACACGAATATTCACCACTATCACCTTCCACGACGCCCTCAATAAAAAGTTTGCTCAATCTGCCATCTACTCCTGTATCAATCTGTGCTCTTGGGATTACTTCGTCATCATTTTTCTTCCATGCGATCGCCACAGTCGCTCTATTGACTTTACAAGTTAATCTAAGCTCATCTCCTGCTGTCAGTTTTGGATAAGGTCTTGGGCTTACTTCAGCACTGGGTTTTTCTTTTGAGACAATCAATCGATAGACAGAGGTTAAACGATTCAAAACTTCCAGTAGTTCATGGGCATATTTGTCCATTTTTGTTTTGGTATGTTTATTTTTGGAAGGGCTCATTATTATGGGTGAAGGCGGAGGAACTTTTTTATCTTTGGAATGTTGAATCTCAGAACCATGTGGGTTTATGTTCTGAAATGATGCCGTGTAAGAAAAAGGTTAGGTGCATAAAGGTATAGTACAATATAAACTCTAAACATAACATGAATTCTATGAATTTTATATGAAAGAAGTAAGTTTTTTCAGTCGCCCAACGGCAAAAGTTAGTAAGTTTTAGCTGCCTGTGGCACCCGAACACTTCTAGAGTACAGCCCTATAAAGCCTTATTTTTATTTTTTTAACTGGAATGACCATGAATAAGGTAGACTTTTTTCCTGCTTACCAAACACATGAAGATATGCCGAGGAAGTTGTTGCATTTGCTTTGTTTTCTGCAGTACACTTGTAGATGCCTTCCATGTGTTTTGTAGTGTGAAGCAACTCCAAGAATGATCCTTTACCAAGACTGGTTTGATTGACACCTGATGGGAGGTCCCCATCATTAAATTTCCAGGACAATTTTGGCTCGGGAACACCTGTGGCTTTGCAACTGAAGTTTCCTGGATAACCTTCAGGGACAGACTTGTTGCTTGGAGAAACACAAATCTGAGGAGAGACTTTTGACCAAACATACTCTTTTAAACTGATGGTCTCGGCTAAGGCAATCAAATCATTCAGTCATTAACCATTATTCACCTGTGCCTTTTTTGGGAGACTAGAAAACTTAGCATTAACATTCTTATAAAATCCAAAATCTCACTAAAACACAAATTTGAACTTAACTTTAGAAAGAAAACATCCTTTGAAAACACGGTTGCCATAGAAACATCAAGACACAATGACCAAACCGTTGGCCAGTGTGTCTACTACTGAAGTTAATTATTATTCAAATGTACCCTAGATCTTATTGGTTTTAACAAATGCAGTGTTTTTCTCACCCTGTGAAGTTCAGAAAGTAATAACCCCCTTAATGTACTGCGCCGTTAAGTTTAATAATGACCATAAGAGAGTAGAAATCAATTTGAATTCATTTACTTGCTCCAGCAGCTCACAGCACTATCTTATGTCAACTGAAAAAAGATAGAGTTCTTCTAAAATTAACCCTAAGAGTATACCGAGTTAAAGACATGGAGCAATTTCTTCAAAATTTAATTGAAAACGAAAACGCCTAGGAACAAAATCAATGCCTTTATAAATTAAACACCATGTGACATGTTTTCACATTTTCGCAATAATCCATTAATTTTATAGATAAGGCATCCTTTTCTCGAACCCTGAAAGATGCAATTGCCTGGAAGTAGTAAGAAAAGGTTGCTTTACTCAAACGGATGAGGATTTTTGCTTTAAATACTTATACGAAATTAAAGTTAGTTTTAAAGTTAGTACATTTTGTATAATTACAAGTTTAAAATTTTCAATTTCCAACAAAAGGTAAAAAATGCGACAAAGCTATTGACAGTCTATTGATGCCCTCACTTGATTGGAAAGTGTACCAGTTTTGAACAACTGAACCAAAAGTGTCATTAAACCGGTTCGTTGATTGACAGGAAGTTAATACTTTACCTGTTACGTCAATCCAAAACATAGTGTGCGTCTTTCCTGCCCAGTTTACCGCCGTACATCCATACAGGCCTGCATGGTCGAAAGTCACGTGATCCACAGTGTAGGTGTTATTGTTTCTGTTACCAAGATCCACGCCATTCTTAGTCCAGTTAATCTGTAGCGGACGATCACCACTTTCAATGCATGTCATAGTAAACGTGGAATTCAGTTCAACAGAACGATTCATGAGTCCAGGATACAGTACAGGTGGAGCTTGAAAAGCAAGACAATTAAGGGATAAATTGCTGTTTCAGGATAAAAAGTAGCGATATTAAAATATAACCTTTCGGCGACGATATCTCACCATTATCAAATGTAAATTATGTACACTTAATTATGCACATTCTTCTGTTTTTGCTAATTTTGTCCATTCTTTTGTGTTCCCCCATCACACTTTATTCTAATGCAGTTTCAAACTTTCCTTTCTTTATATAACGTTACTGAACTTATAATGGTTACATGTCGTCGCCGAAACGCCATGTTTTAATATCGCTACTCTTTATCCTGAGATGTTTTTCCAAATCTCTCGTTATCATAAACTTGCTGTTTTCAAGTAATTCCCAATTTTTTATGTTGCTTTTTTAGACTAAAAATTATCTACCTCAGTTAAATTGAAAAGTGCATAGCCGCAGAATATGGAATGGAATGAGGTGGCAGGGGCAGATTTAGGGGGGGAGGGGAGGTGCGAACCCCCCTTAAATGAAGCCTTCTTCTTTGTATTCGCTTTTGAAATTTGTTTACATCACCAGTCAGTTACACCATTCCGGGGTGGTGCACCTGCTCCTAAGAAAAATCCTGGATCTGCCCCTGGGTGGTTGTTTTTGACTCATTTTAGTTAACCCTTGAATGAAATTCCACGCAAGCCGTGAATAAAAACTGTCAATACATATGTGTATATTGAATGGAAGTAATGTGCATGGCAATATAGCAGAGTTTTGTACTACAGTCAAACCTATACTAAGCAGTTACCCTAAGGAATATACAAAAGTACACTAAAATAAACTGAAAACTTAAAAAATTCAAACTGGTGAGAGGCTGACCAGTTGGCTATTTACAAGACGTGAAGGAGTTGAATCCGGGACCACCAAACACAAATTCATCTAGTGGTTGGGAAGAGGTTTTGAAGGCTGGACCTCAGGATTACAAATCCAGTGCCCTGACCACTGGGCAATGGTATCTTCATAGAGGTAACAATGGCAATCTAAAAGTCTAAGGATAAAAATTTCAGAAATAACAAATACTTTCTACGCCATAATGCTGTGCTCAAAAGTTAAAAGACTAGAAGTTTTCTTAGCATTTTCTGGTAGATAGTTCTAGTTGGTTACAGCAGGACTAGTGAAACAGTACAGTGTTGACTCCAAAATTAGAAACATCAAGGTTTTCAGATGTTATTTTCTTGGTACGTCTTGTAAGGATGAAAGTCTTAAAATTGAAATTCCAGTCAACTAAACAATTTAAGAGCTTAAAACAAGCAGCGAATAGCGCAGTTTTCGTCTTATGGCCACACTAACCAAGCGCCAGCCGAGCTGTGCAAGAACTGGGGTTGCTGAAGAGTACTTTGGCTGATCTAGAATGATCTTTGCAGCTCTGTCCTGTTTTACTTGGATTCTATCCATAAGTGTGACATTTGATTTGTCCCCCCAAGTGACATCTGGATAGGCATCACCATGGCTTTGACGAAAAGTTTCTCTTGGGAGTAAGGTTTTGATTCTCTGGAGTCAGCAATGTAAAATTCTAATGCTCTTGATGGTTACTATATTCATTTCTCAAACTCATTAATAATTTATCAAGTTTGAACAAAGGAAATCATGACCGTGACGGTGTTTGGACATCTGATCTTAATTAATATATATTTTAACGAGTTTCTTTCTCCGTTTTCTCCTTATTTTTGGTCTCGATTGAGAAGATGTATCAAACACTCAAGCCACAGTTTGACCACATTTCCAAACACCTCGAAGTTCGTCAAAAATACTCCACTGCGCGTCGTATTTTCAACTCTCTTCTCGGTGTTTGGAAATGTGGTCAAGCACGGTCTTTCGTGTTTGATATATTACGAGAATTATTAACTTACTTTTAACTGTTAGATATATGCTGTCAGTGAAATTGCCACCGGCATTGCGTGCTTTACAGGTGTACCTTGCCTCGTCTCTTTCTGTTACATTTGCCAAGAGCAGAGTTAACGTAGTCTTCTCATCAAGCAGAAGGTCCCCATTTTTAAAAATGGACAGTTGTGGTTCAGGCAAACCTTTAATAATTTTACAAGTCAGGTTGGCACTGTCTCCTTCATGCAAGGGCTCGCTAGGCCCTAACAACTCAATAACTGGGCGAACTACAGAAAAAACAAACAAACAATTAAACAGCATTGGAAGATAAAGATACATTAAATCTTTATAAATTTTAAGCAGTGTCCCAAACCACCGACTGGATTTCTAGCCCAGGAGGATAACAGAACAAAGTTTAATACATGGGACTCTACCCCCAGGTCTAAACTCTTACCCTTTTATATACAATTTATGACAAAAAGAGTACCCCTGTAATACACATTGTGTACCTTCCATTGAAAACAGAAATCTATAGTATGCACACTACATCCCTTTTCTATAACCATGGATTGGGTAGCCCCTTTAAAAATGATAATTTTGAAAGGCCTTTGTAAAATAATCAAATGGTAGTTCTCCACACCCTTTTATATTGTTGAGCTCGTGAAATCCCTATTCATTTAGGTTAAAACGTACCATGCATCCCGAAGGTGTCCCTTGGGGGCAGAATCTCCCCATACCAAGTTTCTAATCGAATTGCAATAAAAATGCCCACTGCACATTTATTTCTCATTTTTTGGAAAAACCAACGATTTCTTTTAAGCGATTGTAAAAAAAGTAATTGTTCATAAATCTCAGTCCGTGCATACATTGCATGGAAGTGCCGTCTAAATACAGCTATTTGTTATTGTTATTAAATTAATGAAGTTGTCTGTCAAAATGTTTTGATTAATTTAAGTATTTGTCACTCACTTATGACAAAAACCTTGATGGTTTGATTTTTTGTTGTAACCCTTTTACTTCCTTTACTTTGTCTGAATGTGCAGATGTATGTTCCATTGTCTTGCGGGTGAACTGGATTGATGTATAAACTCCCTTTAGAAAGCCGAGTGAATCTTCCATTGTCCAATGGTGTTTCATCTTGTCTTTTCCATTCAATCAATGGGGTTGGAGTTCCTTCAGCACTACAGCTTATAATCCCAGAAACATCAGCAATAACACTCTGCTCAGGGTTCTTCTCAGTAAATCTTGCTGTTGGAAAAAACAAAAACAATGGTTTGATTAGTGAATGCAGTTCAGAAGCCTTCGATTGCTACTGTATCTTGAAACAAGTTTAACAAGTTAAATTTTATCTAATTTAATTTTACAAAGATAAACAACAAATGCTCCCAATGTCTGGTCTGACCGAACAATAACTTAATTTGTAGTTTAATTGTAATTACGTTAACATTCTAAGTAGAGTATGTAATATTTGTATGTAATGTACTGTTATTGCATTGAAAAAAGGAAACTTAATTTGGAGTAAACAACTAAGGGCAACTTTACTTCAGTGAGCTCTACCAAACCAGCGCTTACATGTACAGTGGAAGAAAAATGAAAAGTTAATTAGATTAAGACGTTGCAATACTTGTTAATTATTTCTTTTCTGCCCTAGTCCATCAGCGACCTTCACTGAACAAAAATACAATAATAGGAGTTTTCTGTCCTGTGTGACAAGTGTACACACTCTGTTGAAGATTGCTGGGCTTTATGGAAATAAAATCGTATGCATTTACAGCCCATGCAGGGGAATCCTATGTGAAATGGTCGGAGATGCTCGTTGTCTCAGTTAGGGGTATAAATTAAGGATTCTGCTCCAACTTAGAGTGCTGACGTCGAAAAACCACTATCTTTAGTTTTCAAAGTATCTTTCAGGGTGCACTCGAACAAGTAGTAATAAAAGCAACGCTCTTATTTCTGTACTTAGGCTGCTAGCACGGGCTCCTTTTCAGATCAGTTGCTGGTAATTGAGCCTATTCCATTTTAGGAGGTATCTTTCAGGTGTCAAATAAAGCTTGAGACACACCCAGACCGGTCTCCTTCAGCGATTTCATTCAAAGTTTCCGACAGGCATCCCCGACCTTTCCACATGAGAGTCCCTCCCCGCCGGGATTTACAGACTCGAAGATGAACATTTACAGACTGTACAGATACACACATGCGGACAGGCTCAACAATTCAATTACTCTACCTAGTAAGATACATTGGCCTACCATTGACATAGATGGTGTAGTATCGAATGTATTCTAATCCCCTGCATTCATAGGTTCCACCATCAGACAACTGAACGTTTTTTATGGTCAGTTCACCATTTTTGTTTGCCTTCATCCTTGTCTCAGATGTAGAATTAATCTCTTGATTTTTGTTATTGAACCAAGTAATGTGGCTGGTTTCATTTTCTAGGGAGCAGCGAATAATTTCATTACTGTCGACATCCAAAAATTCTCGCCCAGCAGCCAAGATTGTTTTGTCCTCTGAAAGAAAAGACTTATGCTCAGCACGTTGTGATATCCAGAGAAAATTCTAAATCCTAACACGCTTTTATATATAACCGATACAAGATAAAGTTAAGGTTTGTAAATACTGCCAGGAGTTAGTAAATCCTATCTTTACCCTGGGTAATAAATCAACCCTTTGTCTTAATAGGTGATGACTTCCTGCCAGTAAACAAGAATATTGTGATCACATAGGTTTACTATGAAAATAAGGTAACAATATATTGCCTTGATAATGTCCTCCCACATTTCAATACTGTGACAGGTTTAAAACTCTGATTGGCATCACTGCACGGAATTGGGTCGTGGTGTATGCATCAAAACTCCCACATTTTTTCTTTTTGCAATTAATTGCTGGTGCGGTATATTGTTAGTATATTATTCTTATCAGTGTAGCCTGACTCTCCCTGTGGCACAATGATGGCAAACACAAACTAATAAGGTTAGGCGTTGTTAGGTATAAGATCTTTCGGTTGCACACCCTTCCTGGCCCCCTTTTCAGAGTGTCGTGAGATTATAACTCACTTAATGTGGGCTTGATAAAAGACTTGTATTGTTAATTTTATGTCATGGTTGCATGCTGATAAAACAAAATGGAAAGAAAATCTGTTTTGAATATTCTTGTTAAGACCTACAAAAACTACTAATATAAGATCTTGAAAAACTAAGGCATACAAAGACCTACAGGTACATGTAAAAGACCTTGAAAGCTATGCTAAAAGATCACTTACTTTTTGGTTCACACAATGCCTGAGCACCTGTGTCATCATTTTGACAGTCAACATTAAGCTTTCCATCAGTTCGCGGGCAGGATGCCAGCTCAGGCCCATCTCCATTGCAGGCTACATCAGACATTACAATAGGAATGTCCTCATCCTTGACATCTGACACAACAAATTCAGCAACTGCACGTTTGAAGCCAAGTTGACGGCAGATAACTTTGACATCTTCGAAATTCCATTTATTACGGCAGATCTTTCCCCACTTTCCCTTGTAAAATACTTCAACTCGTCCGCCATATTCTATATTGCTGCCATTTAAACGCACAGGAACTTTTGAGATTACAAAAGAAATTTAAGCTAGGTTAGCAAATTGGTTAAATATATTTTGCTTACTGCATTACAGGTAAAACATGCAAGACACCTGTTGAAGGTAAACGGTTTCAAAAAACATTCAGATACTTACAATCTGTTACTTAAATGCATGGCTTGTTAATTATTTCCTTAATCAAAAAGTCAACATGCCATTAAAACATTGGGTTTATAGCTGTTTTAACTATTATTGCTCTTATATACAGTACTGCAACGACACTGTCATTTAATTCCCTAAATAATTAATTTACATTTATAGATTAAGATTTAAATTCTTCTTTATTTAATCATATATTTGGCACTCTCAACACCAGCTCAATAAGCCATCAGAACCTTTTAAACTTTGGCATAATCTAATGGCCAAAAACAGAAAACCGCTGAATTTTTTTTTTCGCAACACAACATATTCATTTGCATAAAACCACCCTCACAGAAATTAGTATCCTCTATCTTAGAGCTTAGCATTTTTCGTATAATATTATATAAACTGCGGTTTGTACAAGGATTTTCAGCCCTGAGAAAAGCTGTAATTTTGCATGTGTAAAACTACGATAATTTTTCACTGTGACAGGATCGGTGGCGCAATTTTAACCCTTTAAATGTACTTTAACTGTACTTTAACTGTACTTATTGGTATATGATCGAAACATCTTCTGATCTTCCTCCGAAGTCTTTGGCAATCTTTGGCTATCTTCGAGAACACTCGAAGAGAAATTCCATATCTAAGGGAGCCCTTGCTTTATTAGTTTTTGTTGCTCATTTGTAACTAATGTGGAAAATGTCAGACTCTAACCAAACACTTGCAATAAAGCAACCAAAAAATTTAAATCTTGGCTAGCTTTAATCCACGATTAGTGGTGAAGGACTTTTGAAGAATCAAGGCCAGGCGGGAAAAACATATCAGATGGGCCCTGGAATAACATCCTCTTAATTTCTAAGTTTTGGCTGTATTCAATGAAAACTCAGTACTGCCCAAAACTTAAAAAAAAAGGCATAAAGGGGATGTAATTATACCAAATTAGAATTTACACAAGACACAAGGTTGGGCCACGCTAGGTCATAAATAAATTACCTTTACATAATTGTGTTGTGCTGCTGGTGTTACTCCCGCATTCCGTCAGTGTTATACAATTAAAGTGGATTGACGTATTTGAGGCATTCTTGCCGTCTGGTTGCCACATGCCAATATCATAACCAACATTGTTAGAGTAACCCATCGCCTTGCAAGTCAAGTTTCCTTCATCTGTATCCCAACCTCTGGTACAAAGTTTTTGCCAGCTACCGTTCTTATAGACTTCCATTATGCCATGTGATGGGTTCTCCCCTGACTGAAAGCGAAGCGGAAAAGCTGATGAAAGAAAATAACAATAAAAAAGATCTTTTTAGTCCACTAATTGATTCTTTTCCTTGTGGTAAATTCCATGCAAACAATAAATCATTCATCTTTTGTCTACCTTCATGGCAGCTGGGCATGTTACTACACTCCCTCACGACTGCTCTGGTTCCATTACAATTCTTTCCACCATGTGCTGGCTCTGGATTAGCACATTCTCTGATCCTTGTTTGTATGCCACTGACTGTCTTAGTACAGAGACTCCATTGGCTCCATTTGCTCCAGCCACCATCAACTTACAAATAGGAGATGAAAACAGACAGAATCATTATAGAATACACACGCACCTACTAAAGTTATAATTTTGAGTTGTTTCTATTTACAAACAGCATTTCCACTTTCTTTAAATTCTCAATCAATCAATCAATCAATCAGTCAGTCTGTCAGTCAATCAGCTACGTAAGTAACCAATCAATGCAGAGTCTCATGCATTTACATGACATGAAAAAAGAAACTGAATGATATCATTAAGCTTTCCATGCTGTGTTGTAAAGGAAGGATTGTACTTGTTAAGAACTTGAAGTCTAAGGGTGCTTTGGGATGATCCAGATCAAAATTACTGTCGTAAGATTACTCGGATATCGTGCATTAAAGAACCCAGTGAATTCTACAATGTAGTTCAGAGTGGATTCATTTGATGAACCATGATTTGAGTGATCTTGAATCATTGATCTCAAAGGACTGCACATTAAGATCAACATGTATGATGGGGCTTAAAGGCCTTCTTACTTGGACAAATGTTTATGTTGCATGCTTGGGACTCAGAAAGCATTCCTGGGCAATCATTACCACCCAAATGCGCGGGAGGATTGGTGCATGACCGTAGTCGAGTTTGAGATCCACCGCCACATGTCACAGAGCACCTGTTCCAGGTTCCCCAGGATGACCAACCACCAGATACTGCAAAATTAATGATATACAGAGATAAAAAAGCCATGGGAGAAAATTCTAAAAGAAGCTAAACGTTGATTGTAGTTATAGTTGTAGTTGTAGTTAGATTATTTCCTCCCGATGAAATACCTTCACATTAACTTCAGGAGAAAAAGCACCAAATAGGTAGAATTTAAAAATGAACCAAAGACCTCTTTAAAAAAAACTGTAGAGGATTGAGACAGAATGTAAACAACAGAGCGAAACTTAATAAAATAGATGGAAGCCACAACATAAACTACGACAAGTAACATATTTCCTTAATCCAGGAAATTGCCAATTGAAAATAACAACACTAAGACCAGACAAATTGATCATCAAAAGAAATGAAAGTAACTGACTTTGGAAACGACTTGCACATTATAATGGATCTTATTCATGATTGCTGCATGTTTGGTTTCACATCACGGTGCAAATTGGGGGCAAATAAGTCAAAAGTGGGAAATTTCAACTATTGTAGTTTCTTACTATTGCTAATATATTTTACATTACCTTGCCATGATTTTAGTATGGCTGGTTAGAAAACACCTTACTACTACATAACGTATGTTGACTGTTGGGAACGCGAAAAATTTTCGTCCTCTCACCCCCTTGATTACAACACATAATATCTTAACAACATTTTAAATTACCACGACATTTATGTAGGTACTCAGTAGTCTGGTCCAAAAGAAATTGATGATATGTGTTGAATAGATTTTTACAAGATGATTTGTTCCCCAACGTCCACATAAGAAAGATGAAAATAAATTATTTAAAGGAACTGAAATTGTGTTCTTGCAAAGAAATAAATCAGAAAAGTAAGACAGAAAGGAGAACCAAGCATGGAATTTAAGTAGCAAGTAAAAAGATACTCACTCCCTGATTTATTCCCGAACATCGACAATAAAATGGGAAAGATAAATCAATTATTAACAGGCATCAGCATTTTATCAATAGAAATTAATATTTTATTGTGTTATTACAGATTGGAAATAGCTTTTAACTATAAGATAATATTTTCTTCATCTTACGAAAATTAATTAAAAATAAGAAAACAAGGCCTCCATGTAAGTTTACATTAAGTAGATCGGTTCAAAAGAAAACAAGTCAAAAGTAGTAAATTTCACCTACTGTAGTTTCTTGCTATTTCTAAAACATTTTTACATTACCATGCCATGGCTGGTTAGAAAACACCATGCTATTACATAACTCACTCGCACTATTGATGTCATAAGACCATGCAGTGATGATGATGATAATACTAGGCTAGCATCTAAGTCAACATATT
>Ga0126339_10002271_pt1 | contig 13698 bp, 6 predicted proteins | sample OrbTmetagenome_2_FD_92532 | JGI IMG/M metagenome (GOLD analysis project Ga0126339, IMG submission 92532) | Coral microbial communities from Petempiche,Puerto Morelos, Mexico - Orbicella T R C metagenome | ecosystem: Host-associated > Invertebrates > Cnidaria > Coral | place: Petempiche,Puerto... | reverse complement strand
TACCTACCTACCTACCTACCTACCTACCTACCTACCTACCTACCTACCTATCACCCATCTACCCACTCACTTACCTAGCTATCTTCCTGGTTTCCTACCTGTTTCCCTATGACTACACAACCCCACAACATTGTATCATATTGAAGTTTCAATTGGTCATGCATCACTTGAAAATATTTTCAGATTAATTCTGTTAAGAAGTTGTTTCCTTCTGTTCCATTTACATCTTCACAGGGACTATGCTGTTGCAAAGGAATGCGTGACAGAGGAGGCCAAAACTGGTTGTGCAATAGGACAGTACATCAACAGGGATTTGTTTAACCCCTTCTGTACCTACAATACAGATCCACCGCTGAACAGCTCGAGTAATGCTAAATTTATTTAATATCTTTAATGCTTTAGACTTATTAGAGCTGTACTAAGCCTTTCATTTAAAATGCACCTATCAGCTTTGGGGCAACACAAGAACAAATTAGGCGAAAAAAGCAAACAAACAAGTAAGAAAACAACAACAGTAATGGTAATTGTAACAGTAACTGGTAACAATAGCGTCAATAACTTCAAACCACTGTCCAAGATAATTGACGTGAATGTCGTTTGCCAGATTTTTGCGGCCTGTATTTTGACACTTATTATGTCTATTCTAGGGCTACAAATTGCTGAATACCTTTTAAATATAATTTCTTTTTTGTGGACCTCTTTTGACAGAACCGACTGTTTTGATTGGGCGTTGCAGCACTCAAACCTTTGCTTCATCAGCATATAAATGTCAACGGGAAATGATAACAACGTTAGCAGAGGAAAACAGTGTAACCTGCCGGTAATTTTAATATTAAGTTTATTGGATCCGAACTTTGCTTTCAGCAATTGTACTCTGAGCTCATTTTGCAGCCTTCGAAGGCAAGCGGCTTTGAGACAATATGTTACCTGTCAAATCTCGCCTCTAACAAGTAACGTTTTACCCCTTGTCTGCATTTGGCAAATTATGCGTGCTGATATTTGAACTTGGACAATATATAGAATTCAATAATCCCACTCACATTTATTTTTGGAAGATAACGGTGCTTATCAGGTGATTATACTTATTTCTGATTACTTTTATAATCTCTTTATAATCCAGACAGAAGTATAGTAAACTGGAATTTTGCTTGTCATCAACCATGGAGACCTGTCTTACGGGTACATCACTTTCTCCATTTAAAGATGAAGTCCGTCGATTGGTGCAAACAGTGTTGTATCACTGCGGAACTCTTACCGCTGATGGAATCTCTGTAAACTCACTCCTAGTTGGCGCCCTCAATTGTAACGAAACTATGTTTCAAACCGCTGTCCGGTGCTGGGACAACTTTCGACTCCGACTGATCCTTAATAGGCTCGACAAGCAACTTTGCGTGTAAGTATATCAGAAAATAACCGGAATAAATCATTCTTTATGGTTTAAAGGTTTGTTTTAGAACTCCTTGAACGTTGCTGTGAGGGGATCATGAAACTGATGGGTCTTGTACCTGTATTTCCTAACGAATAGAACATACCTCACGGTGATGTATTCTGGGTGCAAAACGAAATTGAACTGGTCCTGGTATTTGGCTTAGCCATTCGCTGAACACAAAGGAACATCCCTTACTGATCAGATGAAGATTTTTTTTTTTTTTAACTCAAGGCCACATGATACATATATATCCTTTTTATGTATACCAAACAGAATATCAATGAACATATTTTAACGTTAACTTACTAAGAATTTCGAATTACGTGTTTCTCAGAGATTATGCTCGATCCAAACTGTGTGTCTCAATGGCAGTCCACAGTGGCTGTGCCATAGGAGATCTCATGGAGGATGACCTTTATAACCCATTTTGTACAGATGGTATAGATCCGCTCAGCCTACCATTTACCCCAGGTGAGTTCTTTTGTATTCACAAAAAGTTGCGGTTGTTAACCATCAAGGGAGTAACTTCCACGAACGTTAATTTCGTGAACTTCTGAAGACTGAGATGTTTCCGTTACGTTTACCACTTTGTAGTTGCACCAAACACAAGAGGTACTTTTCGAGTTCTTTTGTTTTTCACCTGATCTTTCTTGTGACTTTTTTGTACCTCTACACATTTCGCGCTCGATGGGCTTTTGTGGGTCTTTCGAGTATGTTTTTAAGGGAATTTTATCCTACGGGTTTGTTATATGTGTATACTGAAACAATTATTCCCCTTAGTGTCGATGGCTACCATATCACATCTTGATCTTCGCTGGCAAGATGTTGATGCCTAACGCTTTTCTTCCAATAACACCGTCCCACTCCTGTGGAATTAATCAGTCTTCTTTTTAAGGTTACAGTAGCTCTCAGAGCCGCGAAGATAATTAAGTTTGGTATTGGGTTGCAATCAGTTCTTATTTCTAGATTCCATTTCAGACAGTAAATGCATTTCCAAATTGTTTATTGTACTACGTAATACTATAAAGTGGAAAAAAAAATCCCTTGATGGTGACCCGATTTTTGCTTTCGTCCCAGTTATAGTCCCTAGCTTAATTATAATAATTATCAGACGTTCTTATCTATTTTCCTTCTAAGCGAGAACAATTTTAAAATTTACATGCAACTGGCAACAGGTATTTTATCAGCTTAACAGTAACAATGGCATAGCCAGGACGAAAACTCAATTTCTGGTTCCTTATCTCCCCATTTTCCGACAGAAGGAAGACTTACATGTACCAAGTTTCCTTCATTGTTGTTCACTTACAGCTCTCACCTCGAGACGGTTTACGTTTGTGTGCGATAATGATTTATTTTACAAGAGGGCGATCGTCTGCGAAAATATTTTCCTTGAAGCCATTTATTCAACTCAAGTGGCAACTAGTTGTAGGTAAGCTTTGAAGGCATCAATTGATATTAAACTGATAACTATAATCTCATTTGTGATGCATCAGAAGCATTGTATGGGGCCCACTGCATTTTCCTTTCTATTTTTGTTGGCATATTGCTAAGATACATTTTTTTGCGTGGATATTGCCTTGGTAAGAATCAAAGCTAATGTGTAGCAGTGCCAATCTAACTTTAGTGATTGATATTAATTAATATTTCTCTAATGGCGTCAGTTTGTGAACTTGAAAGGGCATACACAATGAAGTATCGCAAAGAATTTTGACCCGATGTATTGAATGCCTTTTCTGTGGTGCGAGGTTTTTATTTACAAAAGAATGCATAAACTCAATATATCACTAGCTTTTTCCACCCATAAGCTTTGCAATTTTTGAAAGTCGATAATATCTTTTTGAATATTTCACTTATGGAACTAAGAATGTTGCAAATTTTGAAGTTTCACAGGTTCTTTATATTCTTGAAGTCAATTCGTATCTAGCACAATAGGTTCTCAACTTAAAGCCGTATACTAACGACACGAAATGTTGATGTTCTGGTTCAGTTTTGCTCTTGGCACCTTTCAGTGGTATTTTCCTTTGGTCTGGCCTATAAATGGTAAGATCTCACAATGTCATGAAGCAAAGAAAAAAAAATGTACCGAAGTCAGTATTGAACCAAAACATATTTGATTAAGAATATGGATCAAGGCATTTTATCCAAATTCACATTTTATGCCGGGCTAATGTTATTATGTCTGTGGGTAGGTAGCTTAATAGTTTATATCTTTGTTTTATTCCAGAGACCAATCTCAGACATTCCTAAGCTGTTTGAAGACACAGTTTGCATCCTGCATAGGACCATCTTCCAATCCCATACTGTTGGAGGCACTGGTTCTCGTGGTTCTGCAAAGTGTACAAGGAACACAACTTCTTTGCGAGTCTCCTATTAAGCAAATCATTTGGGATGATCTTCCTCCTCTGCTACAAACAGTTGCATCTTGTAATAATAACTACGCGGTTGAAACCGCTGAATGCGGGAGAACTTTTCGTTCCAAATTTATTTCAGTTCCTTCACCACTGTGTGAAGATTTCGAAAACGCCAAAACATGCGTGGATGAGGCGAGGCAAAAGTTCTGTTCGTTCAACAATGACTCTCGCAAAACTCTCATGGGAAATTTCAATCCATTTTGTGACAACAGAACGAGGCCCCTGTTTACAGACGTTGGAAGTTGTCTCAGAACTAAGTACCAGATAACCTTTCTCATGTTTTTTGTCCTTTTGTTAGGATTTTTAACGTAAAAGATTGCTTGCGATAATGGCGAACTTGGGAAAGGTCCCCGGTCACATTGTAAGGCACAGATGTAAGGCTGGGAGGGCCGAGGTTTTCAGAAAGAAAAGCTTCTTTCCAACCTTTCTGGCCCTTTCTTAAGTACAAAATTAGGATCCATGGTCTCTTCTCCCATCACCCATCACCCACTTACAGCATCTGGATCAGATTACATCTGGATCAGTCATCTCAAGTATCATTGGTTTATCCGTGCATTGATAAACGTGAACTTGCGTGCAAGAGTGTTCTGCATTGTAAATAAGTATTTTACTTATGTATTGTAAAGCGATATTGTAAATGATTAAACAAAAGCACTCAAGTGAACGAGAAAAAAAAAGAGTATTAATAATAATCAGCTAGTATAAATCTACTAGCGTTCTGTCACGAATGCTGTTCTCTTATTGGCTACGCTACTCGCTATCTATTCTTTTTTAGTATAAACCTACTAGCGTTCTATCACGAATGCCGTTCTCTGATTGGCTAAGCCATTTGCTTTCTGTGATAGATAGCGAGTAGCGTAGCAGTGTGCCCTTGTTAGCGAAATGACGGCTGCTTTTTACGTTTCCGAAGTATCTGTGAAGAGGATTTAGATAAAGTTTTGAACGACTAGTAGATTTATATTAAAACAATTAGATTATTTGCTCTCGATTTCTATGCGTGATAGACTCGGGCTGCGCCCTCGTTAACTATCACGCGATAGAAATCTCGAGCTCATAATCTAATTGCTCAGTAGATAGTGAGAAGTCTAACAGTGTGCGCTTGCTAACAAAATGGCAGACGCTTCTTTACGTTTCGAAGTGTCTGGGAAGAAGATTTAGATGAAAATTTTGAACGACTAGTAGATTCAAACTAAAACAATTAAATTATTTTCTCCCCAACTTTTATGAACTAACAGGCGTTTGAAATCTCGAACTGTCAATAATAGATCATACGTGTAATACCAAGAAAACAAATATTAGCGTGAAATGCTCGTTTTAGATATGTGTAAAATATTTTAGGTTGTTGAGGATCCCTGGAAATAGAATGTGGTTGTATTACCAGCAATCAAGTGATCGAGGTCACTGACGATCAAGGCGTGTTTCTACATATTAGTGTTAAGCTTTTGGTCAGCAACCCCGTAAGTGAAATCATCCTTTAAAAGGAGAATAAAAACGAAGCTGTGAACTTACCAGACTTCATTACTTATAGAACGCCGGAATAATTGATTTGCTCTAAAAGATAGCGCTGCATCATAAAGATTTGGAAACTCCTGTACTTAAACTATCAGTTTTGCGTGAAAAAAATGCCGATTAAGCGCTCTGGGCTAAAGGGTATATCTGAGAACTTAGCAATTTTCTTGACAAAAAGCGAAGAGGTTTGTAGAGGGCAACATTTCATAGCTAGCTTCATTACGGCAAAGTTAGATGGATATACAATAAAGTCGGGTAACTCCCTTATCCTTACACCTTTCTTGAATATATTCATAAAAGTACCTATATTCATAAAAGTATATATTCATAAAAGTATGCAAAGATCAAAAGGAAAACGCAATATTTCACAATTATTCAGGTTCACAATGGAAATTATTTCCTCCTGTTGACAGTATATTCATGTATCATGTCCGACGACTTGGTTCCTTGAAAAATGTCTTGAAAATATATCTCTGTTCACGATGGATACGTTTTGGAGTTGAGGAAAAGGGTAATCGCTATTTTGGGCATCTCGGTGAAGAAAGATTTATTGCGCGAGTAAAACTTTTGAATTAGCGACACTTTTAGAAAAGGATTACATAATTTGAACGACAAATTTGTTTCCTTGCTTCATTAAATCAGTTGCTGACGGACCTCGCAAGGTTTGCACATGTATCATCAAATTTCAGGACAATCATAACAAAGCGATCCCGCATTTAACATAATCTTGTGCTAGTCAAAAATGCTATCAAGACGCAGCTAAATAAGCTTGGACACCATAAACACTAACCAATAGTGGCAGCTGCAAAACAGTCTTCAATACTTATGCTGCGTTTTAAGCATTGCTAGAAGGTATTCTTATTTTTAATATCGCATTAAACTGTTATAATTTATTACATTATCGAATTATGAAAAAAAATTATCTCAGCCAGTTATTTTACTATTTTTTTTGGCCGCCGGACTTTTGATGTTTTTTACGTGCATTCAAATAATCAATAAAGAGCATGGCAACTTTAACGATTGAACTCAAAACATTACTTGTTCAGCGTCTTACGAGGTCGGCGGAGTTTAACAGTTTTTATTGCCATTCAAGAACGCAATTGTTCTGGAAGTTACTCATAATTACTCGTCATTGTATGGAAAAAGAAAGGTTTTGGGTTTAACTTCAATCCTACCGAGTTTCCATTCATTCTCCGCAATAACCATATGCACAGACCCGTTCTTTGTGAAGGCTTAGGCCTTAACGAACAACAGCTAATAAAGGCCAGGTGACTTTTCCTTCTCTCTCTAAATGCTTACTAACTGGATCGGAACATTTAATTTTATTTTTCCAGACGAAAATTACTTATTTTCAATAGTACATTTAAATATGACTTTTGAAACTCTTGGTTCCGTGTCAGTTTGTTTCAGAGGGACACATCAAAATTTCAAAATAACCACAAAACACGATTAAAGTGGTTTACATTCATTGAGCTTCACAGCTGGAAATATTCTCTTCCTTTAGTAATTAAGAGTACATGACGTCTGTCAACTTTTTTTTTTTTGCGGGAAAAAGAGGTGTTTTGCTGTTTCTAAATGCTGAACATACACGGCAGCTGTAAAGACGGACTACCATGCTTGTGCAACGTTTCAATCGTTATTCAAAGGTGTTCTATATTTCTGGCATTTTTTATTTTTGGTTTTAAATCTCCATAGTACCATCTTGTTGTTAATAATGAGTAATATAATTTCACATTTCTGATGAATTTTATTTTATTTTGTTTGTATTTTCATTTTCATTTTTTTTTTATTGGCAGGTGGCAGCCTTATTTCTTCTTTTCGGAATGGGATTTTTTCGTTGGGCCTCTTCTTCTTCTGCTTCTTGCGGTAGGTAGAAGTTACCACCATTTTGAATCACGATCAAACATTCCCCGTAACTAGACGAAAACCAGTGTAAAATTACTTCACTTCAAATTGTTCAAAACTTACGTAGCGTTTAAATTGTTTGGCGTCTGGAGGAATTGAAGTCAGTAAATAACCGAAACAGGTCTAACATACGTATTAAACAGAAACCTTTCGCTTAACTCAAGACAGTGCAGTTTATAGAAGCGGACCTCAACTTTGAAAGTTAGTTCATTATAATAATTTAACTTTTTAAGTTAAGAAGATAAGTTATTATGATTCTCTTGCCCAAGATGGGAGTGGAATAATTATTTTATTAAAAACTCCCCCCAAAATAGGGAAAATTAAAATATAAAAGAAACTACGCGTACGCTAACCACCAGTTTTTAATAATGGTGATTTTTTTTTATTTTAATTTTTTTTTTTTTGTTCTTCGACTCCATATGCATATATGTACGAGCGATAGCCTACTCGTGTGTACCACTTGCCGTCTATGAGGTCATCGCGTAATCTGATTGGCTACACAGGGATGGGTTAGGGTTAGGGTTTAGGTTAGACGGCATTTTGTTACTTGGCTCGGGCTTTTTGTTAAAATATTTTAATAAAGACCAAAGCATTGTATAACGCAGGTAGCAAAGACGCACTATGAGATTTCGGTACCCCCAAGCGTGTATCATAATCCCATCCCACCAGCTGATGGAGTAAGCAAAGACCTTATTAGCTTTCATCCGGCATTCCCAACAATATATTCGTAGTTTTTAGTCCTGGATACGCGAAGCGTAGAAACAACCATTATGGAAATGTGTCACTCACTTAGATGTAAACTTTTGGCCGATAACCTGGAGAGCCTGAGTACGAGTTTCTCGAAGGCCTTCAAAGTTGAGCGCGGCCATTTTGGTTCATGCGTTTCGCTTTTGTAAATATTTAGTATTTTGCCTAGGGCTTTTACGTAGATGAAAGCTGAGAGAGGTATTTATGACTGTGATCATGTGTTGGTCACAACAGCGCGGCCGGCGAGGTCAAAGAATTGTTACAAGTCAAAGTCAAGTGAGATCATGTTTACCAGACGTGGCTCATAGCTTTTTTCTTGGCTAGAGAATTTGTTGGTTTTCCACTCGCTTTCTCTCCTTCTAGAGTCCAAGGTAAGCCTAAGGTAGCCTGTTTCAGTATTGTATTTTTTTTTCATGTACACATTGAAATTCTGGCGGTGCTGGTATCTTCGAAGCCCGTGATTTAATTATTTTGTATTTTAAAATATGCTTACTTCAAGCAAAAAATTCGAATTGCGTAATCTTTTAATTTTGTTGTTCTTCACAATACATTAATTTCTTCTGTACTCTATGCAGTTCGATCAGAGCGAGCATTTCTTCACGGTATAGAATTCAGCATCGACGATCGAGTAAATATATCTAAAATTTGTGTGATGGATAGACAAATTTGCATCCAAGAGACTGTGTAGACCTACTTTTTTGCGAAAGAGATTTACTCTCCAGTCATGTCAAACACAAGCCATGTCAAACAGGCATGGTGGCTGGTGATGTATGTATTATCTTATTGTTGTTCTATAAACGAGATACGTAAACAACTGGAGTCAAAACTTGAAATAGATATTAACAATCGTTTTGAATATTTCTGCATTGCTAGTAAAATGAACACAAACAATTGCCAAGATGTGAATAAAATAATGTGATTACTGTTTTCTGTTTTATACCCTTTTTATTTTGTATTGCGTCAAGCTGAGAGGACTCCCTGTAGTTGACTCAAGGTGCACTTTTTATCAGGCGGGAGATATGACAAAAAGGCAGGGATTTTAAACACGCATTGCTAATGTATTCAAGAATAGGGAAGTAGTGGGTCTACTGAAGATATGTGAAAGGAGTTTCAAGTTTAAAGCTACATGTATATGAAAGGGTAACATTTTCTGGAAAAAAAAAAAAAAGAAAAGAAAAAAAACTATACAAAAGCCCTTTCTGGGAGGGATGCTGAAAACTGTTTGAAATGATTCTTATAATATTTGCAGAAATACTTTTCTCTCTATTCCCATTTACCAGCTAGCTAAAATCAAATTGTTCATGTTTGCAATATCTTTCATTTATTTATTCAACTTTGCCTACCTTTTTAAAATACTTATATAATATATACTAAAAATTTTTATTATTAGCCAGGGAGACCACCACAGCCTAGCCAGTTACAGCGGATCCGTGTCCCATTACAGTAAAATTGCGCAAAATATTCTTGGCATTCTCAAGCTGATTATGAATTTCTAGACCGTGTGACATACTTTCTGCATAATTGCAATACAGCCTTTTCATAATGCACTGGAACACTCGAATGTTAAGTGAAGAGGCACCACAACCAAATTACCTTGACCCAAAATGCACTGCTGACTCACTAATATTATACATATTATGACCAACAACTCTGATTGGGTGTTAATTTGGGACTGGTGATTATGGTGAACTTTTATATGATGGCTTTCTTGTGCAACAGACATGTAGAAGTTAATTGACACTACATGTGCAAGTTAATGTAATTTAAAATTTATAAGCAGTCTGAATAAACAGCCTGTAATTTGATTTTTGTTTACTTGCCTAGTTACACTGCACATGTACTACTTGAGCTGTCAAAAAGGCTTTCAAAAAGTCATTTCAAAAATTATCAACTATAAACTAATTATAGATCAAGTAAATGTATGTAGGCAATGTATCCACGACTTCCTCGCAGTTTCCTTTGATTGATGTGTATAATCGAGTTTTGCTGCGTTTGAGAAGTTTGGAGAGCTCTCCAAAAGCTTGGGAAGGACCTCAATCTAGGAACTAGTGGCGGATCTAGGGGAGGATGGATGAAGGATGTCTATGTACGTGTCTCAACTTAAACCACACCTATGCACCTAAGTAGTGTTATGTTTGATTTTACAATTGGATCGATCTCTTAAAATCTTTAGAATGTCCAAAAGCTCTCGGGATGGAAAATGGTGCTATCCCTGACGAAGACATCTGGGCCTCCTCAAAGATCAATTCCAGAAGTACCGCCAGCCGGGGACGACTTCATTTAAAGAAAACCAAGATCGGTGAAGGATCTTGGACAGCTGATAATGAAGACCAAAGCCCATGGCTTGCGATCAGGCTCAATAACATTAGTGAGCCATACACAATAACAGGGGTAGCAACCCAAGGGGCAAATGGAAAGAATGCGTGGGTTGAGAGCTACAAATTGTTGTACCAAGAATCTGTTGGTGATAGTGTCCGCTTCTATAAGGAAAAAGTGGACTTTATAGACGTCGATGGCACAGTTAAAGTAAGTTAGATGGACGTGTTAGTTTATCGTCAATATTGTGAAATTTTGGCTGTGAGATTGGAGTTAGGGTGGTACCCAGGTATGTGCAAAACATGTCTTAAAGGTCAAAGAATACGACAGGGACTATTTCCTGCCGGTGTGCTAAAAATTGTAGCTTAGGTTATCGTTCTTAAGTAAAGCAATCTCAGTTACAGGTTCATTTAGAGCGGTTGTCAAAAGGTGAATCAGACGCTCCCATTTACAGTCGTGAAAAATACGCCAATTGTATTTTAAAGTTCTTGGTGTTCTTTGATAGCCAGCTCTATAAGTTTTAATTTGCTATAAGGGGTTAGGTATCCACAGTTTAAACAGAATGCGCTACATAACTTGGACGTGAGAAACCTCTAAAGGCATATGGTAATCTTTTTTTGTATACGGTAATTACGATTATTTGGTCTCGATTTGCATTCATTATGAGAAACAGTCTCGGTCAACGGGAAGAATCGGAATAAATCAAATTAATCAAAATACATAAGCAAATAGAGACGTCATTTAGGCGTGATATGACGTCATGATTGACACGTAATTGTCACAAAGACGTTCAGATGCTTTATATGCCAGATAGTTTTGTAAATATGCCAAACAAAATTGTAGAAAGGGAGAAACAAATGGCAGGAGCCAGTTATACGCTGTTAGTTGGAGTTTGAAAGCCAATCAAAAAGCTGGAAATGCAGTTTTCCGAGGATGAGTATTTACATAGTCTCTCGGTATTTACTATTTTCATCTAATCCTGAAAATTGTCCAGTCGAAGTTGTCCACGTATTCAGTTGCAGTTACACCTTTTTTTTTTCATGATTTAGATCTTTGACGGCAACAGCGACCGGGACACTGTTGTTTACCATGATCTTAACCCAGCACTCAGTGCAGTTCTCATCCGTTTTCAACCGGTATCTTGGCATGATCAAACATCAATGAGGGTAGAAATCTATGGTTGCCCTCAAGGTACTGTAGATATTAATAAATATTTAACAAATAATGAAGCCTCGACTGTGCTCTGTTTCTGTCCTCTGTCCTGTAAAGCTCGCAGGAAGCGGTAGAGCACGAACGAGGTGTAAGGGGCAGCACGAGACGCCCATGAGTTTGGTTCTTCGGTATTTCTTGAAAACATAAAAGGCCTTTAGAAGGTATCACCACTTTCTCTCTTTATATTGTGCTAGTTTGAATGCCTTAGCAAATAACTAAAATTTTCGAGTTATACAGCAAGTTGCAGAGTTTTTACTGCTGAGTGACTGATAGTTTCTTTTACCAATTCAAGGCAATTCAAGTGACTGGGTATCATCAAATAATTCGGAGCTGGTTGAGACTCCCTCGGAATGTGTCGACTACAGCGTATTTGATCAAAGTGACCGACACTGGACTTCAACCGGCTTGGGAACGTTTTGTGACCAGGATGTTATTACTGAGCCAGGCTGGTACCGTTTTATGGGGAGCGCTGGCATATTCATGCCAAACAGTTGCCTTGGGAAAGACAAGTGTAATACAGAGATGCCTGGCTGGGTCAATGGAAGTCATCCTTCAGTAGCTGAAGGAAAAGTGACCAGAACAGTTTGCTTCGACTTGCCTCCGTCGTGTTGTTATGCGACTACGGAAATTGAGATTCGTAACTGTAGTGGTTTCTATGTGTACGAGTTGGTGGAAGTACCATCTTGCCCCATGCGCTACTGTGGTGCACATGGTGAATACGCATTTAATGAATGATTAATTGGATGAATGACTGAATGGCTGACGGAATATCTGATTGACTGATTGATTGACCGACCGACCGACCGACCGACTGACCGACTGACTGACACATGGTTAATGATTGATGGATTTATTGCTAGATTGATTGATTTTTATAATCTCCCAAATATCCAATGGGTTAGATAATGGAGAGTTACATTTTTTCTACTCCTTCTCTTTCTGCCTCCTTCTACCCCAATTCTGCTTGATTTGATATACCACTTTTCATAAGATCCTCAAATAATTCAGTCTCACTATGGATAATTTTATGCCATTTTTACACATTATTGACACATCTATTTATTTATTTTAGAATGGGACGTTAACGAATGTAAAGAGGGCACAGACAGCTGTTCTGTTGCGCAGACATGTGCCAACAATTATCTGTCTTACGAGTGTAAATGCCCAAAAGGATTTACGGGAGAAAACTGTGACATTGGTATGTGAGTCTCTTGTTTAAAAAGTAATGGTTCATCTACACATGTTGTCTCCAGGCTCCCGAAATGTATTTATTGATATGTGTAGTACCGGGATTGGGTAGCAATCTATTCCTATGCACTACCTCAGTTAGGGTGTAGGATTAGGGATAAAAAAGAACAAAACAAATAATCCAAACCTATCTCTGTCTAATATAAATCTACTGGCGTTCTATCACGATTGCTGTTCTCTTATTGGCTAGGATACTCACTATATATATTCTGTTGTAGATAGTGAGTAGTCTAACAGCGTGTGGCCATTTCTTTGCGTTTTCGAAGTGTCTGTGACGAGGATTTAGGTAAAGTTTTCAACGGCTAGAAGATTTTCACTAAAAGATTTTAATTATCCGCACTCCGTTTCTACGCGTGATAGTTGAAAGGGGCTGCACCCTCGCCAACTGTCACGCGAAAGAAATCTCGAGCTTATAATCTAGTTGTTAAGCACATTTGAAAATGAATTAAGAAAACCAACCAACCAAACAAACAAACAAAGAAATAAAAGCAAAACAAAACAAAAAACAAACCAAGAAATAAACAAATTATCCATGCCTGTTATTATTACTTAGCTTGATCATTGCAAAACTTCATATTCGCGATTTTATTGTCAGATATTGATGAGTGTACCAGAGGCTCAGACAAATGCGACCTTGACGCATTTTGCAACAATACGTACGGATCATACACTTGCACATGTAATCCCGGATACAAGAGAAATGGAAAGGAATGTAAAGGTAAATTTAGTCGCGTTCAGGGTCTTTGGGGGGGATATCACTGAAATCCTCAGAAAAAAGTGCCCTGACATCTTTTTTTATAGCCCCGTGGTGAAATGTTAATTTACTACGACGATGAAACTTTTTGCGTGCTGTCATTAAATGAAATGCGATGAAGTCGGTAAAAAGAGCCTCGAAATTCGCTCAGCCTATGCACATGAAGT
>Ga0126339_10002270_pt1 | contig 13699 bp, 7 predicted proteins | sample OrbTmetagenome_2_FD_92532 | JGI IMG/M metagenome (GOLD analysis project Ga0126339, IMG submission 92532) | Coral microbial communities from Petempiche,Puerto Morelos, Mexico - Orbicella T R C metagenome | ecosystem: Host-associated > Invertebrates > Cnidaria > Coral | place: Petempiche,Puerto... | reverse complement strand
TTTTTTTTCAGCCTAGAACCGTGCACAGGGAGACCAATTCTGAAAAGCCACAGGTCAAATTAGGTTTGCGTTCCACTTCGTCGAACGCAATGAAATTTGTGAGAGGAGATATCAATATTGCTGTTTCCAACAAGTGCCTCAAAGTTTCTGATAAGAAGATGCCAATTTGTGGCAAAAAGAAAAGGCACAGTGCCAAACTAAGAACACAGACTATAAGAGTTAGAGACATCATAGACAAGCAATGTCATTGTTAGAACACCTGTTACAAAGAAACCACACATACACCACTAATCACAATTTGTTACAAGTTCTCAAAAATGAAAGTTTTATCTTAAAAATTATTTGTATGGGTATAACATACCCCACACATCAGACTTGATTGAAAATGTGTTGTAGGCCAGGGCTTCAGGTGCAGTCCACTTGATTGGAAACTTTGCACCTTCATGGGCAGTGTAGATGTCATATGTCACAAGTCTTGACAAACCAAAGTCTGCAACCTTTACAAGGTTGTTCTCCCCTACAAGACAGTTCCTGGCAGCAAGATCCCTTTTGGAAAAAGAATAGTCACATTGTGTTCATCAAGCAAACTCATTACTATTTGCAGTGTCAGTTACATTTAGGTGTGAGGCACACCTGGGGGAGACTCCCAATATAAAAAGGACATGGGTGCTTGTCTGAAATTTTGAACAGAACCCCTAAAGGCACCAAGATCCTGTTTTGTTTTCACCCCTAAGAGATACCGACAACAACACATTAACTGATGCTCTCCTGTCATATATTTTGTTTTGGCTCAATACCCTAAAAGAGAGGCTGAACACCCAAGGAGGTACAAAAACCACTTTTTCAACCCCTAAAAGTACAACAAGCAAGCCCATCCTTTTTAAATAGGATTACCTCCCAGCAGGAGGCACATCCCTTAGCTTGAGCTCAGTCCCTTATCCATATCTACAATTTGATCAAATCATTCTATACCAGCACAGGGTTGTGAAAACTAGCTGACTGACTTCATGAACTTGGCCAGTTACTTTGTTGGAATATTCTTCTGATTTTTTTCCACAATGTGGCAACATTATTCACCTACTCAATCAAATAAAGCTGCCTTCTCCACAACTTTGAAACAACCCTGCACTGGCAGATTTATCTATGGAAGGAGACTAGTACTCTTTTATGTCAGATGAATGTACATAGTAACCAAACGGTCAAAATCTTTGGCCCTTCCTCACCATTTTAAGGAAGGTCAGGTCAATCTTTACTCAACCCCATTCCCCATCAACCCCCTTCTGAACACATCTGGATCATTACCTTCTTCATACAAAGAAGCACTACCCAGATGTGGGTAGTGCTTCCTGTCTGTTGCTATCACAATCAGCTACAGTGTATTTAATATACATGTACATGTAGTGTGAGATAAGATCTAACCTGTGAATAAAGTTCATTGATTCTAAATAAGACATGGCTTCTGCCACTTGTGTTGCCATGTACATCAAGGTGATCGCATTCAAACCCTTGCTGGCAGAACTCCGTAAATAGTCCAACAGGTTACCATGAGGCATGAATTCTGTGATGATGTAGAATGGCGGCTCCCTTGTGCAGACACCTAAGAGCTGCACCAGTCGTGGATGCTTGATTTCCTTCATGACTGAAGCTTCTTTTAAGAATTCATCTACCTCCATTGTTTCTTCCTAGAATACATTATCACATTCAATACAAAATAGTTATTAATGCTTAGACTCTGCAAATTGTAACTAACACAATACATCAAAAAGATGTTCCTCAAGTTCAAATCATTACTTGTCATTAGTGATTCGTATTTAAAAAATAATAAAATGGTTTTGCAGGAAATTTAAGACACAAGATAGCTTTGACATAGTGTGGACATAACAGATGTCAGTCTCTTTTAAGGTTACAAACTACTGGCATGGTATATGTAAAGTTCAACAGCAGTTCACCACCTTGCTATTGTTTCAGTCATTTCAGAGCAAAATATTCTGTAATAACATGAGAAAGCAAATCTCATTCATACATTTGTTTCTTTCTTAGTTCATTGATTCATCCCTCTGTCCAACTGCCTTTTTTCTCCATTAGCTAATTTAAATGTTCTGATTCTTAAGTTTTGTTCTCTCATTTATTTGCCAGTTCAGTCATTCTAAACAGTCATTGGTCAGTTTAAAGTCAAGGTGAAGTTTAGTGCTCTGGTGCATGTGATCAGAATAGTAAATGCATTTATGCTGTGTATAGAGTGGTTTTCAGTTGAGCATCAAAAGTAATCAGGCAATTACTTTGGTTTTACTACCGTTTGAGATTGGCTGAGTAGTCTAATAATTGGTAATAACTGGTTTGGTTTTGGTCTTACGACACTCAATTGAAAACTGCTTGATATCCTATTTGTGGGTAATTATCAGTGTCCTACACGTATGTGCATAGTGACATCAGATAAGAAAGTTCATTTGTATCAAGGGCATGGTTGTTCAAAGCCAATAAACACTAATCCTGCATTAAGTTATTTTGATATTTTAAAGTATTCTTGGTTCGGCATTGTCCAAAGATGATAATAAAAAATGGAGAAACTGAGTAAGTATGAGAACTTCTTCAACTGAATGTTAAGTCAAAGCTACTCCTGGAGCTTAATTCTGCTTTGAAGAAACAAGTACAAGAGATCAACATGAATATATTAACCGGTAGAAGAGAGGCATGTAATTGGTAAATTCTAATCCATAGCACAGAGTTTACCCACCCTTAAAGTCTTCACAGCCACTTGCCTATCATACTTCTTCCACACTCCCTCATAAACTTCCCCATATTGACCCCCACCCAGCCGATGCTTCATAGCAATTTCTGTTCTTGGTATCTCCCATTCATCTGGCTCAGGAGAAAAGCTGTACACTGCTGGTTTGTCAGTCTTTGCTGCTGGATAATGAAGAGTTGTTACGAGTCCATCCGCGTGCACGGAATGATGGTGAATAAGTTCAGCAATTGTGCTAAATCTGTTTTCATTGGAGACATACATTTTGCCATCAGGCGCATTGCTAACTCTGTAATGATACACCCGTGAATCAAACCGTAGTGAGATGGATAACTGTCCTGGACTACTTTCGCTTTCACGAACAAGAAAACTACCATTAATTCCACTGCTTAGCAGGTATTCTGCAACATTACGTGCTATAGTTCCATGATACCAAGAATGTTTTTCCAGGCTGTTGACTGGTTTGACATAGCTACTTGGCAACCACCCAATGTTTCCATTTCTTGCCTGACCCTCACACCACTCTTCAGTGTCATTGTAGCGCAAAATAGCTACCTCTTCCCCGGTTCGAATGCTCAACTGATTATTGCCAGCAGCTTGAAAGTCATGAATTGCCACAAAAATTGATTTATCTTGGTTGTCTGCATCATTTAGAAGATCATCTTTGGAGTTCCATTCCCCAGGAAGCTGGTCTAATGGCGTTTCTGGCAAAGGCCGCCTTGAAAGATCTTGGATAATAAAACAGTAAGAATGATCAGATTGATTTTCCCAACGTATGTGTTTACTTGCCATTGTTACTTATCCATGAAAAAAAAGCATCATTTTTCAAAGATGCATTACTTTATCTTAGCCCAATTTATAGACAGTTGCAGGATATAAATTTCTGCATAAGCCTGGATAAAATTTAACTTGCTTGTAAATATACAATGCCATCATTCTTGAATTGGAAGAATGCACACAACCTGTCCATGTGTATCACATATACAAGGAAAAAGGGAAATATGACACTCGTAACCATCCAGCTCATTCAGCATACTTAACATACAAGTGTTTTAAGTTTAATAGACAGAACCACTCATAATATGCTTATTCCAATAAGATTTCAAAATGTGTAGAGCAAATACTGTTATTTTACACAGTGGAAAACGACTCTGGCTACAGAGCTGTCCACTTATGTCCATATCTTAGGTATATAAATAACAATATGTTGATGTTTGATGTTACATAGACAGCAGTGGTGATAACCGTGATATTGAATTCAATGAACAGAAAGAGGGTATTACAACTGGCCTGAAGAATATTGCTTTCATTCCGGAAAATACAAAACAAAGATCACTATTTATACAACAATTACCACTGGCTAAAGGTGTAACTTTTGACTTAGCTTCCTGCTTGGTATGTATTTATCTGCTGATTAATTTTCAATCCTTCAATGTGGTGTTTTCACAACATGAAGCATGCATGACCACTCAATAAGGTCAGAAATTAGAGATGCAAATTACCCATATAATCGATCGAGATCAGGGAAATGTTTTTCTTGAATTAATGTCGCTTCGAGTTAAAGATTTGTGCGGATAAAGTTTTCGAGAAATTACGGCCGACGCAAGCTGCTTGGTTAACCATTGAAATTGTAATGTACATCTACTTGCCAAATTATGATCCCGTTGTAGATTTCTCAAATGCATTCCACTTTGAAAATTTCTTTTTCTGCCAATCGATCTCAATTTTCATAGGAGATTATTAAGCTTTCTTTGTGAGCAATTCAACAACCCGATCCGTCTTAACCTAACTGGTATGCAACCAGGAAATATTTGACCAAATTCCACTACAAACTACATGTACTTCAACAGCTCCAACACATAACACGTTAATGTGTGGTTTAACAGATATCAACAACATCCGATTTAGAAATGAAAAACAGTATTATGGCCGCTATTTCTCGTACCTGGTGCAGTATGAAATTCAGGTTTTTCAGCGTCTTTATTCCTTAGAGATGACTTAATCCCTTTTCCAGACTTCGCAAGAGCTTTAACTTGCTGTTGACCCATAGCTGGGCTTACAACAGAGCTGCCTTCGGCTCAAATGGTGTAACCACATATGCCATTTTCTAATCCGAATAGTCAACTCGAACCGATCACATAGCTAGATCAGAACTCATCCAAGACCAAGCCATTGGTTTCAATCTAATGCTAAGCTCAAGGCTTGCATAAAGAACGGAAACAAACGGGCTAAAACGCTAAAGCTAAACACCTTCCTCGTTTCTCATGCGACCCGGAAACAAGACCCGCTCCCAGTCCTCTCTAGCGGAAATCGATTTCTTGACGTGCGCAATACGCACAACGTTGTTCTTTTAGCGCTAAATTCAAGATGGCGTCTGCAACAAGGTCTGCGGCAAGGTAAGTTTATAACTTGTTTACATTACAGTAACACAGTCTTTTCGTTCGTCGGATTATGAAGGAATCTACCAACCTTCGTGAAACAAGCACAGGATAATGGAGCCTTTTCCTTCACTCTTGTACTTTATACAGTATATAAAATTGTGTTGGGGAACCAGCATTAAACAGTCATGTAAGCTTATATTATAAGGAATGTTAACCAGTCACCAGCCCAGGAAGGAGGGAGCCCATAAGCAAGCTATCTTAGGGTTAAAATAATAATAATTTAATAATAGGGTTGGTGCTTGGAGGGAAAAAGAACTTGCAAAGACGGCCAGCAACGTTTGCCACCCCTTATCCCACAATCGAGTGACGTAGATAGGATGAGAGTGAATGTAGGAGTGAGTAAGTAAAGTAAGTAAAAGCTTTATTAATGTGTCAATGTATTTAGTTTTCACAGCTAATTGGGGACACAACAAAAAAAAATTAAAATTATTTACAAATAAGGAATATATTAAATAATAAAAATGTATATACAATTAAAATATGCAGCATGTTATATATATTGTACAATAAAACAGTGGGTATATAAGAGGTAGTCTCTAAGAATTGCAAAGGTTACAGCAGCTATTGTTGTTGTTTAAGAGTGACATTATGTCCTTTTACCTAATGTTCTTTTTAAAAGATTCAATATTTGAGGAGCCTTTCAATTTATTATCTAGTTTTGACCATATATGAGGTCCTTGAAATGAAATGAATGAAAAGAACGACTGCATCCATGAAACCAGAGAAATGTAATAACATAACTACACGAACATAAATTACATAAATTACAAAAGAAATATTAAACACAATTTAAGTTGGTGAAACAAAATAAATTTGAAAGTAACTGAATTGAATCGCATGAAGTTGAGAGACTTTTTTATAACTTTGTTGATTTTTATTCAACTTTTTTTAATAATCTCACGACAGTCATAGAATTGTAGTGTCTTTTTCAAAGTTTTTTTTTTGCATTGCTTTTCACCGCATGATCAGTGAGGAAATTTGAAGATTCAAGTGAGTTTTTGGTTTGGGTTCAAAATGTTTGCATAAGGAGTTGCCTCCCTTGTCCATTAATACATGTAAGCTTACATGTATGTAAAAGCCAAATAAAGTTTTGCAAAGAGCAAATGCCTAGCAACAAATTTAGTGCTTTTGCTGGACATGTGGATAACGGTTTCCCCGTAAGTTCACATAAGAGTTGTTAACAGGAGACAAAGAGTCGCAGGTAAACTATTCATTCTTTTCATTCCTGTATCTACTCTCATCCTACTCTGTTGTCATCACCCTTGTACCCTGGGGTGTCTAAGAATGAATGAATGAAATGAATACCTTTATTTAAGTGTCGAACTAAAATAGCAGTAAATAACCACTGAATGGGGACATCATGTTCCAGCAGTGGGATTATTAACTTTTGGAACAGAAAATTTTGATGGTCTGCTAAATATTCTCATTTTTCATTGACTCCAACAGTGCAACAAACATGCAACAAAAATAAATCACCGAAACCAGTGCACGGTAAAGAACGCAACAGTGACCAAAGTAATAATTTCTTGAACAAACTATTCTCAACTCGACTGAAACATCTGTTCCAGTAACAAAAAGAGCTTTATACACAGCAACAAAGTAACTCTGACACTTTGTATCTGGCTGCAAAAACAATTTTGGATCAAGCAATCAGCAGGGCCCCGTGCAGACAAAACAATATTATTCTGTACAGTCTACAGACCGTTGTTAATTACTGCTAACATGTAGTGTGTACACCTAAACTCTGAAGCCAGTGGCAGAAGTAATTAACCCACTAGTTACATTAGCTGAAATCATCTTGAGTATTTAGATGTGAAAGAAGTACCATGTTTACTTAACTGTAGTTTCTTTGCACTCAGAAAAAGATCCAAAGCAGTTGAAGAGATACCAGAGGTAGGGCTAGCTATTGATTCAAACTATGGTATTTTATGTTCTTTTAAAGAGTTCTTGATCAAAAATAGCAATGACATATTTCCTCTATGGTGTTTTAATTTGAAGATAGGGATAAATTCAAAGTGAAGGCTTTAGTGCAAAAGGGGCGTATATCGCTTTTTGGGCTGATTTTTATTTTTTGCAGGGTCGAGCTAATTTTTGGCAGACTGACTTGTTTTGACATGAAAAGCATCGTTGCATAATTGTTTTTGTTGATTTGTGCTTTGTTTTGGAGAAATAACATATGCAAAAAAACTCAGTTTTCCAAGTGGCATCTTTTGGAGTGAATCCTTCAAAGGTGAATTTTGACACGACACAAACTTAAATGGTTACTTTTAGCGGCTTTGACAGCACAGTTTTTTTGAATAGATGCTTTTATTTTTGAAAGAAGTGGAGAAATAGACCAGAAAAAGAAATCGACTGACCTTGTATTAAACCAGTGTCACGAAAAAACAAACTCGAATCTGGTCCGTTCAGCGCCTTATTTGCTTGTGCTAATGAAGCAACAGTTAGAGATTAGCGTAATTATTTGAATAATAAAACTTGTATCGGTTCAAACTACTAGTGGCAAATGCCACGCTTCGGTAACTGCATCGTTTTGTGAAACAAAAGGTTTCTTTTGTTTTCTGTTCAACAAAAGATCTCCAAAAGATGCCCTTGGAAAACTGAAAATGAAGCGCAAATCAACAAAAGCACATTGTGAGTTCGTAATATATCTGTAGATGGAGAAGAATACAGTCAAGTGAATATATGAAATATATATTGGAACTGTGGAGAAAGATATGTATGACTGCGATGATCAATCATGTCTTCATATTGTAATGAAACTGATATAGTGATTGCACGAGCTATGATGCGTGTGCTAAGATGTATAATGGTTGTATTTGAATGTATACTCGCAAGAGTTCTAAGACTAAGAGACGGTTATGTGGCGAGTACGGGATGCGCAATGTACTCGTAATGCAGCGTATATAAGGGACTCACGTTATGGAGTGGCCTGTGTGTGTTAGTAGACTTGCCATGTACAAGTAAGCTAAACATTGAGAGTCGAGTAATTAAACCGTTGGCTGTTGGACTCCTTGACTGGAAGTTGTTGTCGCCCGCACGCGTTACATTTTGGTGTCAGAAGTGGGATTCGAACCATGACCAAAGTCAGCTGAAGTTCAGGTCAGATCGTTTTGTTTTGGTGTAGATAGTTGTCCTGCGAATGGCCGTTGTGTGGTGGTGTAGTAAAGCTGCACGACGAGATATTTTGACTTGTAGTGGCGTACTGGTTGCTATGAAGCACTTTATGTGGTAGTTGCCGTTGTTTTGGTCGTTAGAAATATATTTTAGGACATTGTTTATTGGTTGCCGTAGTTAGTTGTGGTTGCCGTTAGTTGGTGGCGTGATCCAGGTGACTGTTAAAGTTTAGTTTAGTAGCGTTGTTTGAACATTGAGCTCCTTTAGGATGGCAGCGGCTGAAATGCTGGAAATGTAAAATAGTGCTCCAAATTTGAAAAAGTGCCAAAAAAGTGCCCAGCGCAATTGAGTTGGGCCTAAAAAAGTTGCTAGCCTAACATCTAAGCTCATCATTCCAATTAAGTGCTTGTTTGAAAATTAGACTGAAAATTAAACTGGTTTGAAAATTTCAACCAAGTTTGAAAAATATGAACCAGTTTGAAAAATTTAAACTGGTGTAAAAAAAATTAAACAAAAATAAATTTAAACCATAACATTTATATTAATACGAGAAATTTTACATCGGGAAAGGCGAAGTCTGCTGTGAAACATTCAGCAGCCTGTAAATCACCAGATTAGCAGATAAATGGAAAAGAAGGAAAGGGGAAATAGCCTTTGAATAAATCCTAATTGGCAAGCCAAGCCGATTTCAGATATTGTCATATTTGGGGCTGCCACATCAGAAATTAGTGATCAAATTCGCAGGAAATTCTGCAGCAATCACCTTGTGGATCGTTGACTTGTTTTTAAAAATCACATTTTTGTGGATAACTTGTTCGCATTTTAAGTTTTTAAAATAATCCTTTTAAGAAAATTTAGATTAAGTAGTGGTTTTGAATTTGGCGCGAAAAAATATTTTGGACAAAATCAGCCCTTGAAGGTCTAGAGTAACCTTAAGGTTTTCACAAGGGAAAAGTGGGACATAATTAAAGTGAATGGTCTTAGTTTCCATAGCATGAGGATGTAGATCAAAAAAGCAAGCCATTTGTTTCAGTAACTTATGATATTATTTTTTTTTCAAACAAGGATTCAAGTCTGCAAGCAAGTGGATTCAAATTCTCAAGACAAAGCCGATTCCGAAAGGTAGGATGCTGCCACTGTCATTTTAATAGAGTTTGATGTTGATAACAATTACATTTTTTAATTATAATGTTTTTATTGTGATGATTTTCAGGTTACCCAGAAGAAAGGAAGTGCAACAAAGAGTGCACGAAAGAAAAGAAGATCTAGCTTTGTCCGCGGGAGAAAGGAACGCAAGTCCCTTGTCTTCTCATCTGTTCCTTCAGCAAAGTCTGGTTAGTTTTTACCTCTTGTTACCATGGTGACTGGAGTTTTATGTCAGCAGTTCTGCATTTCTGTTGTAAAGATCAATTCACATTATTTACAAAGCAAGAGCATGGTTAACCATGGCCAAGTTTCTGGGGTTAATGGGTCACCCCTCATGACTATAGGTGAGGGTTAATGTATGTTTTGATTTGGACAGAGCATTGTGGCCTTGAAGTGGCCATAATTTGTATTTAATGTGTTGTGACATTTACCTGCTACAGCATCTACACAAGTTTAATTTATCTTTGGTAGAAATTGATTCAAGTTAAGACAAAATATCCTAGATCACAAAACAAATTACATGGAAAGAATAAGATTTAAGGGCTAATGCAAAATAAAAACCTTACAGAAAGTTGTATTTGGTATATTTCTCCAAATTTAAGACGAGCTAATTTCTAGAAGGACAGTCAAACATACATGTATGACACTTAGACTTTTGACAAATTACAAGTGGTTACAGCTGTAACACATGACACATACAAAGCATCACATGGTGGAACACACAATTTTTCTGATCTTTTTTTATCAAGTTAAACAAAATTTAATATTGAGTGGTTTGAAGCTTCTTCAAGCTTTAGGCAGCTGGATGGTCCAGCTGGGCTGTGTAGAAACCTCATGTCACAAGTTTCAATTCTAAATGGCAGACACTTTCAAATGCCGTCAAATGTGGATAAACAATATTATAACAACTGAAAAAAGATGAACAGTAGCCAGGAGAAAACATTAAAAATTTATGTAAAAAAAACGTTCACTTACTGTACATGTGTTCTTTTATAGTCCCATCTATTTTTGCATACAACTATTTGTAGTTATCATTTTCTCCATTTTTTTTTCCATTTTTATCCATCAAAGGCTGTAGTCTGTCAGCCGAAAGCTCCAAAGTTTTAACGCTATATAGTCAGTTACAAACGTTTTTTTATAAATATTATAACAATCTGCAAAGGTCCTGAGGACGACTTTTGAGGAGGAAAATGATCCGAAAGGTATCTCAAGTAACTAAGAAAGAGTTTCAAGGTTTTTCCAGGTCTTCCATAATGGAACCTGTAGTATTAATTGGTTGCAAAAAAAGGGCCTTCAGGCTGATGATGTGCAGCAGCCTTTAGTCATTAATCATCTTATTATAATATTATTATAAATTTCTCACTTTTTGTATGTCAGAGCTTTACAAAGAAATTCCCACTGATTTGCCTCCAGAAGCAAGACTAAGAACGTTATTTGATGTTTGTCTTGAGGTTAGTAACTTCTGTACATGTACCTGTTTACTCAAACAGGATAACTGTGTATAATTCAATGTAGGCACTTTCAACAATAATAACAAGGAAATAATGTTTTAAAGTTTCTTTTATTTGTTATTTCTTCACATTAGGATGCATTGGAAAAACTGGAGAATAGTTCATCTCAGTACAATGTTGATGGCATACCCAACTTCACTGCAGAAGGTACATTGGGTTAATAATATGCACATATACATAGTACAAAACTCACTGTAGTATCAAAGGAGTAGTTCCCCGTGTTACATATTCCCCTCTTGAATTGGTAGCTGTGAGTTGTTTTGGACAGCCTAGAAAAATGCTCATAGGTAGCTTGCATCTCATCAGTGCAGGGTTGCCACAAGTCAGGAAAATGGTAGGGGAAAAAATTATTGAAGGTCAGTGAAAAGTCAGGGGATTGACATTTTAAAGAAAAGTTAGGGAAAATTTAAATTATAACACCATTTATTTAATACCATTTGACGGTTTGAAGAAACATTTCAGGTCACTGTGCTCTCAATGATGCTTTTCCTTGATGAGAAGGCAAATTTGTGGAAAACTGATCAGTCCTATATGGATGGGTGGAAAGGACAGCTGTTAAAATTATAATATTTATTTGGAGAGGAAGCCACATCAGCTCTAGCTGGTTTTCATGCAGGTCCTCTTTCCTGGTCGAATTGGAACTAAGGGATGCTGGAGGCAGCTACTAAATATATCTGACACTTTTTAGTTAATTTTTATTTGGTCAGGAAAATTGTACTTTTATCAGGGAAAAGTCAGGGAATTTTGAAAACCAATGTCTGTGGCAACCATGCAAGGGGAGTAGATGTACTAAGCCCAACAGTGGTTGTAGGCTAGTTAGACTCAAGTAAAGACGACAATTTAAATTTGCAAAGTGCTTGCAACATTTCAATCTGTTGATGAAACACTAGTATGTAATTCCATTATTGCAGTCCAGGTTCAAGTGATGCAGGTCGCTTTGTTTTGCCATCTTGCTTCTTGCAAAAAAGAGGATTGCCTCTAGCCTGCTCAATGTATTAAAAATTCACAGGTTTCGAATTTTTCCTAACATGAGTTAGTAATGAGTGTATTTAATTTTTTTTCATCCTCGTTTAATTTTGTTAACTTTTGTTTGTTCATTTTCAAAGCAAAAGATGTTTTCAGCCAGTTGCGAACACTCATTCTGGACAGTAATATGGTTGATGAAGCATTTAAACCCCCAGACAAAACAATTTTAAAGTAAGTAGAAATGAAGTTACTTTTATTAAAATGTCAGGTACCAAAATGGCTGCAGTAAAGTCACGACAAATCTGAAATTTTACCTCTTCCTTTGATGCTGTGAGCCAAGACTTGGTTGTTCAAAACATGATTAAGCTAAAGCATAATAGAAAGAATTTGTGTATTTTTTCATTTTTCTGACCTTTTACTTACTATATTTTTTAATGTTAAGTTATGACATTGTGACTGATATCAAACTTCACAATAATGAGCAAAGAAGACCTATTTTACAACAATTGGCTTTTAGTCTTCTATTAGGTTGATTGGTTTTTAAACAACCAGGGCTAGTTATTTTAAGTGAATGTGATTTTCATTAAGTGATTGGCTGCACTGACCTTCAAATAGTAATAGCGGAGCTGCGGGAGCCTGACGGGCTGCCAAGCAGAGCCCCATACTCATATAGGAAAGAAAAGGAAACCCCTGAGTTGATTTTCTCATGGTTATCATGGTTAGCAGTATTGCTCGTGGGCATGTACGCACAATGGCGACAACGACAACGACAGAGTCGCATAACATGGCGGCCATACTCAAAATAATAGGTTGACAGAGACATGCAGCCTTGGTTTACCATGTACTTCTTTGAGATTGGACATCCATGTTATGATCAATTGACACCTGTCAAAACAAGGTATCCGTTGACCAGTATCATGTGACCATATCGCAGGCTCAAGTTTATAGCTCATTGAGGTCGCATGTTTTTTTTGAAGTTGACCGCTGACCAAGTGCTGGTTTTTGATTGGATCACAGGCTCATCTGAGGTTAACTTGTTGAAAACAGGGCAGGATTGTTTGGAAGCCGGTTAACGCTAACCCAGGATTAAAAGTTAACTGAATTATAACTGTTTCTTTTATAGAAATGTTTTTTGCTGCTTTGTTTTGTGCTTATAGTGATTATTATAACTCAAAACAGAAGGCCAAACAATATACAGAAAACCTCAATGCAAAGTTACAAAACTCAAATCAAAATTCTACCTTTTCCTGGGTTAGCTTAATTTGGTTCTGAACAACCCGGCCCAGGAGCTATGCTTTTAGGCTGGCCTAAATCTATATATTACTTCAGTCAAGCCTTCCTGAGTCCCTTATTGAAAAAAAAGATCATGTAACTTAGTATGGTATAGGCCACTAAATTTCCCAAGGGGATCTATTTATGGATTCGCACAAGTACAGGTGCTTAACAATAGGACATAAGTCCCCTACTTGGTTAATACACCCACACCCAACCCCCTAAAAATATCCCAAAAAAACCCTTCCCTGACCCGACTAAACTACAAATCAAATAATCTAAATAACACAAATACAATCTAAAATATACTAATCAACGTAACAAGTACAGACAAAGAAAATATTAACACGGTGACACTTAGGACAAATTAATTTAAAAGAACAAAAATTGTCACCATCAAAAACATTTAAAAGTCTAGTAAAATAAAATGACTTAAGTTTACTTTTAAAAGAGCTTATAGTGTCTGAATCCTTGATATTTTCAGGTAAACTGTTCCATATCAAAGT